>Ga0209090_10000170_pt1 | contig 39804 bp, 30 predicted proteins | sample ArcticOcean_MG_C_9_FD_187432 | JGI IMG/M metagenome (GOLD analysis project Ga0209090, IMG submission 187432) | Marine microbial communities from western Arctic Ocean - ArcticOcean_MG_CB2_152 (SPAdes) (version 2) | ecosystem: Environmental > Aquatic > Marine > Oceanic | place: Arctic Ocean... | reverse complement strand
GAAGTCCTGGAAAGTATGTTGAGTTGAAAGATACTGTCTCTGGCTTTAAAGGATTACTAGAAGGTCAGTACGATGATCTTCCTGAAATGGCTTTTTACATGGTTGGGGACATCAATGAAGCAATTGCAAAAGCTGACGAGTTGGCGAAGCAAGTGGCTTAGTTTCATTTTTCAAAATGTTCTTAATGAATTTTTACCTGGAATACTTGAATAATAAATAGTATACTACCGTATGATCAAGTAAATTCGCTAATCATCATTCAAATACTAACTAGGATAACTCTTCATCTCAACTTCCTCTTCTCCAAGGCGATGTGCTTCGTATAGTAGAACTGAGCAAATAATACCAAAAGACTGAGCATATAAACAAATAATAATCTTGATATCCACTTAGGGTAAGGCGAATACGCGGAGCAATACATGGCTTGAAGAAGGTTCAGTACAAATTGAAGTATTTGTAGCTGTGTTAAATATTTTCCCCACCATAAATATTTTTGCCTCACATGCTTATTCTTTCCCAACAGAACAGCAGATAAGTAATAAGTATACATACAAACATGAACCCAAGAATTCAAGGCAGCACTAAAGTAAGCATCGCCACCTGGAGCTTTTCTTGTTATCATCCACCATATGAATGAAATTGTGGCATGATGGTAAACATGTAGAAAAGAAATTTGCTTGATGTTTCCTTTCAAAAGCATGATAAAGGTATCAACAAACTCGTATATCTTGCTGATATAAAAAATGTATATATATTTTGCCATCTCCACTTCGCTCTGCTTGTATTCATTGCCCCACAGGTGATACTTATTTTTCCTGGCCTCTAAGATACATCCACAGCACATGTATAGACTCAATAAAATTAGGAAAATATTGTGAATAATTACGAAGAAGTGCACCCAACCCGGGCTTCCGTTCTGCAAGTCTTGTTTTCTCTGAGTTCTCCTTATCCGAGCGCGACCAAATCCAATGATAACAATGTAAAATAAAAGGTTTGAGATCAAGAATGTAGGACTTTTCACGGCTATATAGTCTTTTGTTGCGGGACTGATTGGATCCACATCCCAACCTATACTTTTCAGTGTATACAAAATATTTCTCGATACAAGTAAGTCCCACTGTCTCCAAATCTCAGAAACTCTAATAAAGATCGGCGAAAGCATAGACATTCTTGTTTTCATGTGAGCCGTAATCCAAGAATTATATTATTTAGAAGTTCACGAAGTCGAAGTGGATAAGAATCTACTTGAGAACGATAGCTGGGTTGAAGAAGAGTGTCGGGTTGTCGGCAGACCCCTATTGCCTATTAGTTGAGTTTCTAGGATTCAGCCACAAAAAACACAAAAAGTCCTCCACACCTTAAATTCAAGTTTCACTCTTTTTTTCATCATTTCATATTTCATATAGATGAGTGAACAAACTTTCTTGTCTTTTCAGATTGATAAACGTTCAAAGAAAGAGAGACACTAGCTGACAGTACGTAAATACAAGGAGTTGATGAGAGCCGCCGTCTATAATAATGCGAGCGCAAACTTCTCCTGCCGCAGAAATTTTGCGCCCACTATCCTGAATAGTTATAATAATAAAAATTATACAAGCTCTCTATTTTACAAGCGCAAGAGATTATCTCCTAATGCGAGCCAAAAAGATAGTATGCGCACAGTTGAAAACATTCATGGATGCAGGATTAATCAGTTAGATCCCTCCAATTTTCGTCTCGAGTTCTTAGCGAGCTTTGAAGGTTCTTCTCACAGTGTCTGGTACGATCTCATCTGTTTTACATGACTTTACTGAAGTTTCATGCAAGGGTACCTTCTAAGAATGTTGCAGAAGATATTCGTACGAAATTTAGTAGAGAATGGTGGGCACTTTGCCGGGAAGAGGTATATCGAAATACTTTTTATTTGCTTCAAGTAATAATCATGCGAAGAAGAAATCTCCGAATTTTTCAGCTTTAATGGAGGGTAGTGGAGAGGTCCTTGTTAAAGCCCGTGATATGAAAAATAGGAGGTGAAACCATACTAAAAACATAACTCATTTTTCTCTATTTCTAACTAGAACCATCATAATAGCCCTTTGCACTATGCGTGTGGTATTGGTAATTTAACGAATGTGGAAAGCCTGCTAGCAAATGAAGCGGAAGTTGATGCGCATGTAATTTTTAAAACTTATTATACTATTCATAGTCAATTCAGTCTAAAACAGGATTGTGAAGGCTATACTTCCCTCCATATTGCTGCGGGATATTTGAATACTGAAACTGTTGAAATACTTCTCAGAGCAGGGGCAGATCCAGAGGTTGAAGATGATTCAGGGCGATCTGTGAGATATCTATTTTCATCCTAAAGGAGCCCTATCTAAAAACTGACATAGGCTCTCAACTTAGTTGAAACACTGAAAGCGGCCACCCCAGCTTCAACAACTACTTACACAAAGCGCTCAAGGCTGGAAACGCTCTCCACCCTGCTACGAAATTATACATTTGAAGAGGTAGTGCCTTCTAACATAATCGACTCTAGAGTTTCGGATAACGGAGGAGTTGAATATCTTGTTGAATGGATGGATGGTAATCATTTTTTATTCATTCAAATATCATTTTAAGGTCGATTTTTGTTCTCAAGGATACCAAGAAAGTTGGGTCAGTGAACTTGATGTTTCAGATGATCTTATTAGAGACTACAATGACGGCTTCGAATTTGCAAACTGTAAGAAAATATTTTGCTCGGGCAAACGAAATGAACTCTTAGTTCAGGTAAGTCTATGGTACTATGCTTCTCTAAACAAATTATAACGAAGTTCTTGTAGTGGAAGGACACTATCCCTCCAACTTGGGAACCAAAAATGAATGTTCAAGTAGCTGAGAAAGTATGATCAAAATTTAAGTTTTTGCACATGAATATTCAATGTATAATGCGCTGAGAATGAATCCAAAATAGCAGAGGATATTTCCAGAACCCACAATAAAATAGGGATTATCAGTTTACGAACTGTTCATGTTCAAATGATATAGATTGCATACTTTATTCATTTCAGAACAGAGCCTGATGTTGTGAACCTTTTAATTCGAAACAAGCACTAAAATGTATCATATAAAGCGTTACAGTATAATCAATCGCTATACATGAGCCTGAAACGATAATTTTGGAGTAATCTTCTCGTCGATGAAAACTTCTCGTCTAAAGGTATGAGCATTAATGTAGATATGTGCCTGTAGGTGTGTATACATATCTGTTTGTATCACTACCGCAACTTTTAACTTTTTGTGGCTTAATTAAGTTCTTTAAAGGATTTCTTTAAATTTTTCTTAGCCAATCGTGCAACTCTTCTTCCTTCTTTCACAGCATGTTTTCTCTCTAACTTTTCAGATCTATCTTCACCCTTCCTTCTAATATTCCATCTCCAGTTCTCAGGAATGGCTGTGTTGAAAAGAAAGACATCATTCTGAGTAGATTGTTCCTTAATGCTTACACTCGGGTGAGTCTTTATGTTATCATCTTTAATAATTGAAGGTGAGTTCAAAAAAGTTTCCTTCAACATATGCAGGTTTTCCTCGCCAAGTCTTGTTTTGTCGTACTTCACTTCGGGCGACTTTAAATCGACCGTTGAAATTATTTCTTCTGTAATCATTTTTGAAATAGTTTTAAGGACTTGGGTTTGACCACTATTTGCTTGAACATTTTTTGCTGTTCTCCTCGATTCCTCGCTATGAACTCTGCCACTTGGGAGTAACATACAATTGTCATCATTTTCATCCTTGTTTAGCGAGGCTGTTCGATCTAGTTGAAATGTGCACGTTGATGACATTGAAATTCTTTCTGACAGAAGGATTGGATTATCTGTAACGTCAGAAAGCACTTTTTCTGCTTGCATAGCTTCCAAGAAGAAGGTATCTTCTAAATCTCCTGTTTCTTGTTCCCCTCCATCACTTAGTTCTATTGTCTCAATAGTTTCTATAACTTCTAAAATTTCACTTTCCATACAGCGATCTGTAAATATATGTGGATTTGAAACATCGTGCGAAGCATTCGACGAAAGGGATTGCTTTCTTGTAGAGATAGGACTAACTTTGACGAGAGAGTCTAACTCAACTGAGCGTAAATGTTGAGTGTAATCATATCCGTCATCAAACAAGCACAAATCTAATATCTCCTTCCGGTTTTGTTGCTCTGGAATCGGCCCAGAACTTTCCGAAACGGTCTTTCTTGCACCAGTTTCGCTACCATTTTCTTCAGATTTCTGGATACTACCTTGGCTAGCATATTTTTCATCAATAAAGTCATTATGGCCAGAAGAAATTGAATGCGTATTTGAGTGTTTCTTTTGAATAAAAGGTGTTTTCTTTCTCGGCATTTTAGAAGCCACAGGGAATCCACAGCAAGGGAGACAATCAAATTTGATTAAGCACCTTCCTGACTCGAATAGTATAATAGTATACCGAAGTACGATTCAAGTGCTTGTTGCATTCCCTCCCTCTCCTTTATTAGAGAAAATATCGGGACGTCAAGAAGGGGTTTGGATTGCCTAGGAGTAGGTTACTCCGCTTTCAAGAATTTTTATATATATGATTATGCTCTTCAATAATACTTCTGTCTTTGTAATGAAACAATTTACACACAATTCACTATCATGAAAACTTTGTGAGGTTTGCTTTCATTTATCTACTTCTTTCTTTGGTTGTATGCGTGCAACTTACTCGTCTCATGCCTCTTTGAATTTTCAGAACTTACGTCTTCTTACGAGTCCCGAAAAAAACAGTGAGGTATACCCTGCCACTCCAACTTGCTGCGGGCTGCCGTTAAAACAGTAAACCAGGCTACCAGGGCTGGAAGCGCACTGCTGAACCAAAAAAAAAAAGAGAGAGAGCTTCAAACTTATAAAATTGGGGCACTCAGCTGGCGAGCTGGGTGAGCAGGGTGTTAGCGTTAGCGCTTCTCACGACACCATTTTCACAGGGGACACGTTACAGAAAAAAAGGGAAAAAAGGAACAGGAACTGATAACCACAGTATTCTCCAATCGTGAGCCTCCTGAAGATCTGAATCTAAAAAAATATATAGAGAAAAAAGGGTGACTTCGAAAAAATTGCACCAGGTACGTGGTTCTAATGCTATGTGTTACAAAGCTTCTTTAGAAGCAGCAGATTGCCGCTACCATCACACTTGTATGTCTTTGCTAATAATAACTTCTCCTCGTCCCCTACAACTCGCAGCAATAGAGGAACACTTTCCAGTAAATAATTAATACAATAGAACTCAAAGTTGCAAAATGACGGCACAAGACAGAAAATGTCAGACCAATTGACGAACCTCGAATCGAAACCTGAAGAAGTACTCTTAAGCTCAATACAAGGGGAAATTAATTAACTTTAGAAACTACAATGTTGTGTCAGTCCGGTTATAAAATATATCCTCTTCTAAATTTTTTATGGTGCTTCGTTCGGTTCATCTTGGTTTTCACATTCATCATTCGAGCAGACTCCAGAATGTGGCTCGGTCTTATTTCGTCTAACTGACTAAAACCTTGCTCTTCAACTATTAAACGGGACTTTTCTGTCAACTCTCCAATAAACATTTTCACAACGGAGCTCAAAATTATTAAACCATTCGGATTCAGAGACACGCCGGTCAAACTATAAAATAATTTTTTCAATGCGGGTTTACCAATATGAGAACGCCTGTAGCATTCGTAGCGCTCCATTTGAGCTGTAGAAAAGTGGAATGTCATTTGTAATACCTCCCTCAAAACAAGCCTGATACAAAACAACGGGAAATAAGATATATGATATAGGCCTTAATACTGCTGAGCGGTCAAAGGTGGCAGGCTGCGAGGTATCACTTAGACACAAAATCTCAATTGCCAGAATGACGATTTTTTTCATTTTTTTTGAAAAATCTGCACTGCGACTCTGTGAGACTGCCTCTCTGCCAGACTGTGATTCAGTGAAATGTGATATATCGGGTTAGGTACAGGCGAGAATGAAAATAAAGTCGAATAAACGAATTTTTAGCTTTATTTCAAATAGAGCGCAGAGTATTGTGTATTTTCACACTTGCACCTTTGCTCATCACCTTACAAGAAACTAAAAGGAGCCTAGCCACGACATCCCATGCCAATACTATAATCTACTCGTCAGGCGGTTTACTATTCCACTAAACGCAAGGGGGAAAAACTTCAGTACGTTGGAGACGATATCTCACGTTCATTTTTTTTTCATTTGAACGCACAGAGTAATGGAGGGTTGTGCTGCTGGAGAGGATGAAATTGATATTACTGTTATCGAGAACGCGTTCAGGATTTATAATCAAGAGAAATTACTCCTGGGTTCTTATCTCCGTTCTTCATTCTCTAAACCACTTCCGCTTTATCCTGAGCCGGATATAAACAAAAGCCATTGGGATCACGTCCGAGAAGAAATGCGTTGGCTAGCCGGTGATTACATACGAGAGAGGAAGTGGAGGTATATGCTTCCTCAAAAGTGCACCCTATAATCGATAATCTAATTTTCAATCAGGCAAAAAACCGCGCGAAAATTTATTTTCGACTCGAATAAATCAGGGGTGGAAAACGTTCACAACACAGAGCAGCACGGCAAGACTTCCAAAAAAGACGTGGCAGGAGGGATATCAGGCGAAGTCCTTTCATACTGGAATAAAATTCATAAAGTATTCTAAACTATATGTGAAGTTGTTGCAAGTTTCACTAACGCACGTTCTCATAGGTTGTCGAGTGGCGGCGAAAGAATTTAACGGAAATAATGCAGAGAAGGGAATTAGACAAACAACTCGGTAATTCGTACTTTTTTGAAAAGATTATTTGTCTTTATTTCCGGTTCTCATCTAGACGCACTTCTTTTTCAAACAGAGAAATATTCTAGAATGTTATCAGGAAAACTGAACGAATTCAAAGACTCCCGTGGATCCGAACACCAAAACAATTTCAAGCAGCTTCAAGTAGGAAAAGATGACGAAAATTTTAGCGATTCTGCAAGTTACCATCCCACAGATTCGGAGACATCTGATGATGAAGAATACATGAGAGAGGAAATGGCATACGATCGTAAAAATGACCTTGACTACATGACAGAAGTTCGAGATCTTCAATTTGATGCTCACATCCCGATTGAAAAGCTTTTAAGACTTCACAGTGAAATACAGGTACACTCAAACGTATGCAAAGAAGAAAATACAAACTCACTTCTCGCTGAATTCATATCTTCCGGAGACAAGATTGATTGCTTTAATTCCTATTTTAGTCTTTCTCCTTTCCTTCTAAAACACTCGTTACGGGAATACCAGGAAACTGGGCTCAAATGGTTGGCAAGTTGCTATGAAAACTCCATGAATGGAATACTAGCTGATGAGATGGGTCTTGGCAAAACCATTCAAACAATTAGTCTTCTTGCATATCTTGCTTGTAATCGTGGATCATGGGGACCTCATTTAATTATCGTTCCGACTTCTGTGATATTGAACTGGGAAGTTGAGTTCAAAAAATGGTGTCCAGCATTTAAGATATTGACTTATTTCGGATCACAGAAAGAACGGAAGATGAAGCGTTGTGGGTGGAGTAAACCAAACAGTTTTCACATCTGTATCACAACTTACAGATTGGTCGTACAAGATCAAATTATATTTCGCCGAAAAAAATGGGGCTACATGATTTTAGATGAGGCACATCTCATAAAAAATTGGAGATCGCAACGCTGGCAAACACTTTTACATTTTAATAGCAATCGAAGACTACTTTTGACTGGGACTCCGCTACAGAATAATCTTATGGAATTATGGTCACTTATGCACTTTTTGATGCCGACTTTATTCCAATCACATTCCGAATTCAAGAGCTGGTTTTCGAATCCTCTGATGGAAATGGTAGATGACGGTGATTTAGTTGATCAAAATGTGATAGCTCGCTTGCATGATGTGCTTCGACCATTTATTTTGAGGAGATTGAAGAAAGATGTGGAAAGAAATCTTCCAGAGAAAAAGGAACATGTAATTAACTGTCAACTTTCAAGACGTCAAAGAAGACTTTATGAAGAATATATTTCATCATCTGATACATCTACTATTCTTAGTTCTGGTAATCTGCTTGGAGTCATAAACTGTTTAATGCAGCTTAGAAAAGTATGCAATCATCCAGATCTATTTGCAGGCCGCGCTATTATAAGCTCTTTCGATCTACTTCCTTGTATTTACCTGAGTGTTCCTGCTTTACTTTGCTCCTTATTAAATAGAGATAGTGCAAGAATAGAGTACCTTAACAACTTTGATTGTTTTGGGTATATTAGTACAATAGAACATTCTCATTCCAAGGATCTTAAGAATGTGACCCAGAGCGAGTGTATTTCAAAGAGTGAAAAGGAAAAACCGATGAAAGGTGTTTCTTCGATGACTAAATGCGTGTTGGAAAATATTGTGAATAATGCCTGTCTGGAGGACAGGAAAGGATTGGAAGTACACTCCCATGATGAATCTTTAATATGTCGCGTCATGAAAAAATATTCTCTCATCTCCATGCGTGCATTCTTTTGTGCAAAAGCTGAAGTAATTGTCTGTAATGATACTGTCAATTTGATTTCCTCCATCCACAAACGAGCTGTATGGATTGAAGAAAATTTTTGTCACTTTTTTTGTGTTATCCCGCATGTTCGGGCATCAACACCCAGAGTCTTTACTGGATCAAACTGTGGATTTTTTAGCCAATCTTTGCGAAACAGATATCTTTGTGATGTCTTGTCCTATTTTGCGGGAAAATTTCGATATATTGTGGTGCGACAGCAACTATTCTTCCATGATAAACGATTGATACAATATGACTGTGGTAAATTGCAGAAACTTGCGCACCTGTTGAGAGCGCTCCGGATTGGCGGACATAAAGTTCTAATTTTTACACAGATGACAAAGATGCTAGATATTTTAGAATCATTCCTGAATTTATATGGATATTCATACTGTAGACTTGACGGAAGTACGAAACCAGAGCAACGCCAACTTCTTGTTCAAAGGTTTAACACGGACGCAAGACTTTTTGTGTTTATTTTATCCACACGATCCGGAGGCTTCGGCATCAATCTTACGGGGGCGGACACTGTAATATTCTACGATACTGATTGGAATCCTGCTATAGATAGTCAAGCTCAGGATAGATGCCATAGAATAGGACAAAAAAGAGAGGTGAACATATATCGTCTCATTTGTGAAGGAACCGTAGAGGAGAACATAATGAAAAAGGCAATGCGAAAACGTGAACTTGATCGTGTTGCAATACAATCAGCAATGTTTGATAATTTCAATGGCAAAAAAGGTATGAGATTTTTAATCAATATATATTTTCGAATCTATATAAAAGCTTTTATAGATTCCGTGGTAGCGAGAGAAAATACCGGGTTATCTGAGGTTAGATTAGGAGTTAAAGCGAACGAGGTTTTATTTCATGTTTCATTTCATTATTGGAGTATATAATATCTTTGAACAGGATTTTCGAGTAGATTGCAAAGTCCCTTTCATGGGAGAGCAATTAAAGCTCATAGACACATATGCCCTGGTGAGTGAATTAGTAGTAATATTCATAGTATTTATATATTTTCCCTAGTCTTTTCTTGAGTACAATAATGATGGCTTTCCTGGTAAATATATTAGTGAAGACAACACTAAGGATGACACACAGTTGGCACAATTAAAATCAGCAGAGGAAGATAAAATGGATGAAACAGATATTCACGACGAAGTTCAGCTTTGTGTAAGGGATTGGGTTGAAGAGGAAGCTCTCACTATCTACAAACAACATTGAGAACTTTTCTCATAGCTGTACAACAACTCACAAGTGTAAAAGGTTCTGAAGATAAAATGTGTGTGTGTGTATGCGTGTGTGTGTGTGTGTGTGTGTGTGTGTGGTACAAAGCTTGTAATAATCAATCTATAATTCGATTCTAAGTTCGCTTGATAAAATCACGCCAGGCAAGTTTTGTTTCGCTAGCATATTTTTCACTCATATTTTTTGCAAGATCTAAACTTTCTTCCGTATCTATATTAACTGGGCAAAAAGAGTAGCAGTACCAAAATTGCAATCGAAATACCAAAGGTAATAACGGGCTCAATACCGTATCAACAAATCGCCGATATGGAAGTAGTGGTGTTAAAATTTTGATTGCTTCACTATTGAGCCTACCCAAACCTTGAATCGCTGCCGTTCGAACTATTCTTTTTCTATAAAATCTTTTTAGCAAATGTGGTATTTCCTGTCGACTTTTAATATCTTTTAATAGTAGAGATAAAACATAACCATCTTCAAATGCAAGGCCACATCCTTGGCCAATATTTGGCATTGTTGCGTGGCATGAATCCCCTAACAACGTGATGCAATCCTTAGACCAGTCTTTAAATATACTTGGTGCCCTATCCCATAGATCTCTCTGAAGAATTTCTTCAGAACTTGTCGCACTAATTAGATCACGTACAGTGGGGTTCCAATCTTTAAATACCTCTAGTAAATATTCCTTTGATCTATCGACATCATCTGTACCAGCATCTGATTTAATGAAAGCATACCACTGAATTCTGCCTTGTTTATCTGGGCAGGCTACGAAATAGTTATCAGGACCTATATATGCGCAATACCCTATTTTTAGAAATTCGATCGAAGCAAAAAGAGGAAGGCCACTAAATAATTTGAACCCAGTGAAGCTTGCGGTACTTGAAGCAAATTCAGAACCGAATGATTCATCAAATAAAATTGAACGTGTCTGACTCCAGATACCGTCAGCTCCAATGAGAATATCCCCTACCAAGTGAGTTTCGTCATCAAGATGGACAATCACCTCTCCTGAGGAGTTTATTTCGTACGACTTCAACGTTGAAGACATGCGCAATATATTTTCTTTCCCTGATACTTCGGCTAATTCTTTCAACAACTCGAGCTGTAAGTCAGAACGATCGATGCACACTGAAAACGGCAGTCGTAAATCAGAGGGCAGTTCGTTGATAGCTTCAAATTTAAACATCCATTCGGAAGTCAAACCATCACGTATTCCACTTTCTGTTCCCCAAAACGGTCGAGCTACGTTATTAATATTTTCATAGAGATTTTCACTGACAATTTTCACTGTTCCAATACCATTCGAGGCGAGTTGAATAGGTCCACCAAAAGGTCTATACCTAGCTGTTTTCTCTATGATCGTAACGTTCAGCCCCGCTTTCAAAAAACATATTGCTGCAAATAACCCCCCAAGACCGCCGCCCGCGATGATTATTCTCAAAGGGTTTTCTTTGTCTACGCCTGAGCTAAGAGAATTTACTTGCAGATAGTGACATCTGTTTGAAGGTCTAATTCCACCGTAAGTTTTGAAGGGCTTGGCCTTCCCAGGTAAAAATTGTTGTAGGGGTGCAGGCATTTTTTCAAACGTTCTTTTATCAGCTTTCTAGCTTCAGTCGAGTAGAGGAGAGATGGTGGAGGCACGGAGCACAGGCGGCGAACTGTATCTCCTTGTATCGTGTACTGAATTACTATTTTTAAGCTTTATCGGGCTGTATATACCACAGTCACCTACTTGCCTATACACGTCACACCTACTGCTTGGTATGGCATAGTTTTTTTGCTGTATACGGAGAGTATCAGTACCTCACAGCAGTATATACCACACTTACCACAGTATCACACTGTTTTAAGTACAAGGTACAGTTTTAATTATTTGTAATTTTTTATTTGAGGTTTTGAAGAAGGATCTTTGCCTTGTGCTTCAATGTTGAGAACAGGATTTGATTAAAGTGCTTATTTGAAGAGCGCGTTGCAGAGCTACAGCGTCATATACGCAAGCTCTTTCGAAGTAAAAAGGAAGTGCAAGGAAGGATACGTCGTGTAGGGCGTACAAGGAAGCATAAAATTTCCTCCTTTTTCTTCTCAAAAGCTACAAGCGCCTTCCTCTGCGTCCGCCCTTTCTACGTGTACTATCGGTAGGAATAGGCGTGACATCTTCTATTCTTCCGATCTTTAATCCTGAGCGCGAAAGGGCTCTGAGCGCTGATTGACCGCCTGGTCCTGGACTCTTTGTTTTGTTTCCACCCGTTGCTCTCATTTTAATATGTAAAGCAGTCAACCCCAGTTCCTAAAAAGCAAATGAGTAAAATATGTAGCATAAATAGCATAAAAACTGTAAATACCTTGCATCTAACAGCTACATCTTGCGCAGCAAGCATAGCAGCATATGGCGAGGACTCATCCCTATCGGCTTTCACTTTCATGCCACCAGTAACTCGGCAAATTGTTTCTTTTCCAGACAAGTCAGTAACATGCTGCAAGAATGGAGAATTAGGGCTTTAAATCTACATCCAAGCAACTGGAAAGGTATTCGAAATTATGACTTACCACGAATGTATCATTAAATGAGGCGAAAATGTGGGCCACGCCGAAAACGTTCTCACCCTCTCTTGCTTGGGGTCCAGCTCCCGGGGGCGCTATCAAGGATGCCTATTAAAATGTGTTGAGTTGCTTGGAGGGGAATTTTCTTTTGATAGCGCTTATCACGAATCGAAATTCTGATAGATATAGAGATTCAGACTTACCATACTATGCTTTCAGATTGTTGTGTTAGTGACGGATCCTAAAAGTTTGGAAGCGCGGATCACTTTGTGAGCGATTGTGGGGATCCTGCGAAGCGCTTTTTTTTAAGTGGAATTGTGTGTGTGGGATTCTCAAACCTTAAATAAATAAATAAGAGACGGAAAGGTGTCCCGCAGTCCTCATAAGAGCTACGAAAATTAACAAAGGATTTTATTAGAAGCACGCTTACAACTTCAAAATGGTATGTCTCCGGGATAATCATCATTGATTATGCTAGGCTCTACGGAAGTATTTCGATCTTCAAAAATTGCGCACAAGCTCGCATCTACTCTTTTACGCTTCTTTTTTCCCGAATCTTACGCGTGTTTCTCTGTTTGATCGATTCAAATATAGAGTCATTTACTGGCGAACTTTTGTCTAAGTGTATCTAACAACAAGTTAATTTTACCACAGTCTAGTAAATTTTGGGGTGGAGGCAGTGACTCAAGTGATGACGATTCTTCGAACAGTTCCAGTTATTCCTCCTCTTCAAACGATTCTTCACAAGAGAGCAGTGATAATGGCCCTTCTAAGTAAGATTGCGTATATTATCAATATTTTGTCTCACTATTCGGTCAGGTATTTACAAGATGACTCGTCTGAGAGTTCCGAAGATGAGCGCAGGTTTATACGAAGTACTAAGGTGATAAGTTGAAGTTGTTGCAGGACAGTTGTATCTCACTAAAGATTTAAATAGGACAAGCGCTATGCAGATATGCGAAAGCTTTCAGAAAGCATAATTGAGAAATTAAATCATGGCGACTGGGTCTCAATTGTAGTTTTATACGAAAATTTTAACAAACAGCTAGAGAAAACACGACGTATTGGAGCTTCGGCTAGAGTTCCCAAATTCTACTACAGGACTTTAGGGACTCTCGAGGAGAATATTATAGTGGCACATGAAAATAACGTTGCAAAGAGCATGTCATCTTCCAACGCAAAGGCATTTACTTCACTGCGTCAACGTCTTAAAAAATATTTGAAACACATAGACTCCGAGATGTGCCAATTTCGTACTTCTCCAGATAGTTCAGAGGAAGAGTTACACTCAGAGGCCTTAGGCCGGACTGAAAAAAATTTAGAGCGCGAAGCTTCTGAAAAAAAGGTTGACTTTTTCAAGGCCGATGCGAAAGATATAAGCTTTGAGATGGTAGATGAAAAGATGAAAGAAATTGTATTGTTGCGAGGAAAGAAGGGAACAAATCGTAGCGAGGCTGTTGAGATGTTAACTAAACTGATATCATATGCAAAATGTATACCACAGGAGGTTGAAATACTTATGAATACAGTAAGTGCTCAGTTTGATATAGCTGGAAGTATGGCGGTGCACATGGCAGTACCAGTATGGAAAGATTGTGTAAAAAATGTCCTTCGGATTGTTGCATTACTCCGAGACAGTCCACAAGTTAGTCTTGCAGATCACACCGATGTTGATGGTAGGCCATCAGGAGATGAAATTATCAAAGGTGCACCCATTATTTTTCAAGGATCAATTTGTGGGTATACTGAGCGTCTTGATGATGAATTTTTTAAATCGCTTCAATGCATAGACCCGCACTCAAAAGAGTACGTATCTCGACTGAAAGATGAAAGTCTGCTGTTAGCTTTGATTGATAATGTCATGAAGTTCTCTCAAGGCAGTGATGACATTTCTTCTGTGGTCAAAATGAACCTCAGATACTTGGAGCATGTTTACTACAAGCCCGATGAAGTCTATGAGACTATATGTAGTTTAATTCCCTCCGAAAGTCAACTTCCACTTTCACAAGAAGAATCAGTAGTTTCGAACTATTGCAAGAGTAATGAGCCTCATAAGAGTAAGCGCACGATGAAGATTAATGCACTTACTAGTTTCTTGTTGAAGCATGGAGATGAACGAGCCAGGGCTCGCGCTATATTGTGTGAAATCTTCAATGAAGCTTCTGTTGGGAACTTTTCAAACGCTCATGATAAATTACTTATGTCTCAGCTTCAAGGCAGTATATCTCATGCAGATATAAGCACTCAAATATTGTTCAATCGAACTATGGCACAGTTGGGTATTTCCGCGTTTTGTAAGGGCCATTTCTCTGCTTCTCATGCTTGCTTGAATGAACTCTTTTCGGGGGGGAAGGTCAGAGAACTTCTAGCGCAAGGGCTCAACTTGAACCGCTTTCATGATAGAACCATTGAGCAAGAAAAGATCGAAAAAAGAAGACAGTTACCTTTTCACATGCATTTAAATCTCGAGCTATTGGAGAGCATTTTTCTGGTATGTTGCATATTCATTGAAGTTCCCAAACTGACTGGAAGCAAAATTTATCTTGGTCGGATACATAGCAAGTCTTTCACACGCCTAATTGATATTTATGAGCAGCAAACTTTTAACGGACCGGCCGAAAACGTGCGTGAAACGCTGATGTCGGCAACCTCATCACTTGTAATTGGAGATTGGCGGCAAGCAATGAAGTTAATTTTGAGTTTGGAAAGCTGGAAATTCCTATCATTGAACAAAGATGATGCTCTGAATTATGTAATCCAACGTCTCAAAGAGGAAGGGCTTCGTATTTTTTTACTGCAGTACGCAGCACAATATGCATCTGCAAGTTTCCAAGTCTTGAGTGAGATGTTTGAACTGTCTTTTTCATCGGTCTATTCAGTTATTTGCTCTATGATCTCGTGCGACAATTTATTGGGGAGTTGTGACCTTTCTTCCAGATGCATTTTGGTAACACATGAGGACCTCAATAGTCTGCAAGAAATATGCACTTCATTTGTGGATAAGTTATCGTACATGAACGAATCCAATGACTTAGCTCTCAACTCCCACCTCGGCGCAAATATCGTTGAGTATCAACAAGAAGAAGAATATGCAGTGAGCAGATCTAGAAGGTACAGTCGCAATTTTCCATTAGATTCAGACGAAAGCAATGCTAAAGTTGGTCGTGGCAAACAGCGTGGAATGTCAAAATTTTCTCGCAGTAATGTCGATATTTCCAGCGAAGGAAATTATAGAGGGAAAGCAAAGAATTTGAAGGCAACTGAGTTTGCTCAGCGAAGTGGAAAATTTGCTCAACGCAAACGAGAAGATTATCATGATCGTTCTGATAGGTTGGTTCCCTTATTTTCGAGCACCTCAACGAATCTTTTATGGCAGCATAAATGAAGGTTTTCTTAATTCAGTGTGAAAAGTGATCAGTCCTAAATTCGCAGAGAATAACAGGCAGTAATTTTGATAAATTGTTGTGGGCTAATTGTTGAAATGCTACAAAGGAAGAATTTTTAAACACTCGAAGCATGTCCCCCCATCATATATAGACAAACAAAAAAATCCACATCATCATATTTTCAAAAAATACTAATGACACCATCAACTATCCTATACTTTTGATCTTGCGCAATGCATTCAGATAGCCACATAAGATTTCTGACCTCTTGCTCTCTGAGTTTCAAATATGCATAGAAGATACCATAGTGAAACTGTTGCGCAAACATAGAGCTACACTTCATAACTTCTGTTTCGTAGAATACCTAACACTCGTGACTTTAATAATAATAGAACCGAAAAACAACGCAATATTACCTTGTCTATATTCATTTCTTCACTTGTGGACTTCTGCAAAATATTTTGGTATGTACTATTGACTATAACGGATACGACTTGCTCAAAATCTCTGCATAGGGCGAGGTCTCGTTGACCTTCGGGATGCATATGACCAAAATCAGAGAATAATTTTTGTCGATCATCCCGAGAAAGTTCAGTTCCGATAGAATTAATTGTAATATTCACTGCACGTCGATCGGCTTCAAAACACAAGATCTCCTTAAAATAGCAGTCAGATTATGAAGATTTTGCATGGAAATAAAGTTACCTTCATGACCTCCGCAGTCAATCCGCCGAGCATCTGTGACAGTCTGAAAAAATCTTTTAAATATGCCTACATCACAGCATTAATTCTTTAACGAATTAAAGAGAAAATAGGAGACCTTATACAAAGAGTTTCGCAAAATTTCTATATTTACTTCATCAAGATTCTCATCACGGAAACATTCACCAAAATACGCAGAAATCGGTGTATCTACAAGGACAATTCGGTGAAGTTCTCTACACCACCGCGCTTAAAAGGTTTCCGCCATCAAATCGCAAAAATTCCGTACCTTAAATTGCTCACTGCCCCAAGGGATGCAATGGAGTCAAACATTCCAAGTGGGTGACATTTATCTAGTAATTCCTTTCATAAAAGTTCAGAGGGGCTGGGAGACTTAGAAAAAAGTTAAATTTACCGTTACTTCTCTTTCATGCATTGCACCTGTGACCATCAATACAATATTGTCTATCATGTATCCATATTTTAAATATTGCAGAAACGTGGATAGTGGTTCTGCTGCCTTCACCAGACTTGAACCAATTGAAAAGTTGAAAGTAAAAACTCACTTGAGACTCGAAAAAACTGAAATCTTGGACTATCTTTTTCAAACAACACCGTACAATTAAAGATGGATGTGTTGGGGATGCTTCATTTTGTAGTAAAGAACCATAATCTGTACTGGTCTGCCCATCAAAGTTATTTGCTCAAAGTTTGATCATGAAATTGGTATTACCAGGTAAAGTTTTATGTCCTCCGCTGTTTCACATTGTTGCAAATTCGAGTAGTCTTCCGTACGAAGGAATCCTCCCACACATCCTCGCACAGTAGCCTCAAGAAAACCATCTTTCGTGTTGAACATTTTTACTGTCCTTAAACTAAACTACTCATCATAACTCCTAGTATGACAGATGCAGATGCAACTGGAACAGACGGATGATTGTTTAGGGTTTATGGTTTTTTTGGGCTTTTTTTTTAAAAATAAAAGAGACACAGCCTCTAACCTCGCTTTACGCTACATGCAAAGTGTGTGTTCGTCGTACAGCAGAACAAGCGCTTAACAAGATAAGTAGATTATAACAAGCAGCTGAAGGCATGACAAGAAAAAATGGAAAATAATTAGTCACAAGCTCACAACACTTCAACATACTTAAAATAACTAGCGTGCCCGTCATCCGTTAAAGTTATTTCAACAAAAAGGTGTTAGTACAACATAAACAAGTATGAGACTACTCAAATACTCAAATCGATTGTTCTGGGATAATCTGCAGTCTATTTCTATTTGAGAAAGTATAATTTCGCCAGAAATACTTTGGAGTCTTTGAACGCACCCTGAGTATTCTGTGACTCTGATCAATTTAAGTTCATGCAAAACCGAAATCTGAAGTATTTTCCGAAGCTCGTTTCGAACTATTGTTCTTCTCGCGAGGTCCAAAGACAGCCTGCTTCTATGAAGGAAAACTATAAGCTCACCATGGAATTAGCAAATTTAAGTGAACGTCGAAAAGAAAGGATAACGGATAACTGCATTCACTTGAGTTTTCTGCAACAAAATTTAGTCACATTATTCTCCGGCTTCGGAGCCATTGTACATCCCAAAAGAGCCGATTTTGTTGCGAACACAAATGAACTACTAGATGGAGTAAACCTTAAATTTTTGTTATTTAAAATGAAAGCGCATCCGTGCGGGAAAGAGCTGCTGCTCAAGCGTCCAAGGATATCTCAAACTATACTGGACGAGGCGTGGTTATGTGAAGGCCATACATTTGGGGGGGCATATGCTCAATTTATGGGAACTCGTTCCTTTTATCCAGCAGAACGTCCGACTGTAAGATTTTTTGCCAGCTCAGATTTAGGTTATGTAGCGCTGAGAATGCGCGAATCTCATGATTTCTGGCATGTATTATTTGGATGTTCCACTAGTGTCATCTCAGAGTTGCAGCTAAAGCTGACAGAGTTTCGCTACACAAATTCGCCTTCAGCTGGATTATCATATTTCTTAGCACCAGTTCGTTTGGGTTTACGTGACCGAAGATACTTCTCAAACTTCTCTGTTTCGCATGCGCACGTACCAATTGATGCAAATAAGTTGTTATTTTCCACTCTTGAGGAACGACTCCGAGTTCCGCTAAACTCTCTGAGGAAGGAGCTACTCGTTGATATTTGATGAGAGAGGGTCCGCTGCGTCGATACACATGTTCCATTTTTGTATAATTTTTAAGAACAAAGCGTTTTTCATGCTCTAAGTTCTTAACAGCACTTGATGCTAATATGGGTGATTGTGAGATATTGTGGACTTGGCTTCTCCAAAAAGACTATGAATATGTGTGGAAGTACTTAAGTTATGGTATAAGTCAAAGAAGAGGATAAGATAGCCTGTGAATGACTTAATGAGTATACAACTAATGAGTATACAACTTCAAAGAATAATATACGAAAATATCAATACCACATTCTAAAAGAAATCTTGCAGCACGGATTAGATGTTCTATGCTAATATGTTGTGTTCACTTCTTCCCAGCTTTTTTATCTACAAGTTAAGATTTTTTTACTACTAGTCTATTTTTTATTTTCTCTTCGAAGCAAGTTTGGAGTAAGGAAGTACGGTTCGTACTAATGAAAGCTGCTGCTTACCAAGCTCAATTACATGGCTCAAACGGTTCTTACGTGAGGAAGATTTCGGCCCGTTCAAGTGTGCTTTTCCTGGGCGTCGGTGTAAAACCTAGTCACGCGATTTTTTTAGATAAGAAATTTGCGATTTCACAGGGGAACTTACCTTGCCACTAGGGGTTACTTTATACCGTTTCGATGCTGATTTACGAGTCTTCGTTTTGCTAGCGTTTACGTCGAATGTATATTTTTCTGCATTTAAGTTGTTTTTCAAGTTCGGGAAGGAAAGTTCGCTTTCACTCTTGACGTAATTGCGTTGCGTCAACGACTGACCGCTCTTTTTTTGGGCCAAAATTCCTTTAGGTTTCGCTTGAAGCGCAATAGTGTTGAGAAGTGACGATATCATCGGCATTGGAATCTTATTAGATCACTAACAAAATGGAATGAATTTTATAGAACACGCAACTTTGGAACTCGCGTTTACAGAAGGGAAGTGTGGGGTCAACTTTCAGTTTTTCAGTAGGGATAGGATCCCCAACAGCTACAACATCGAATTTTTTTTTCTATTGGTTAGGGTTTCATAGTAGGCGATATCCGGACAATTTTTGATTTTTTGATCTTACTCCTTAAGAAAAGATCTTTTTCTACCCCGTCACTTATCCCTTTCTTTTTGACGAGCGCCTGTTTACAGTCGTAAGAGTTAATAAGTGGAATATTCTATCCGATTCTCGTACCATATTACAACCTCGTAAATAATCATCCAATTATTGAAATAATTTTATAGAGATGTCTTTCGCAACTACGCAGCAAATAAAGCAGTTCGGGTAAGTCACGCACTTTTTTCTTTACTTCCTGATTCAAGCGCTAAAACAATTTTCGATATTTTCTCGAACTCTTCGAATGAAATACCAACTTTCAATATTGATTCATATTTCTTTCTGAATTCGTGGTAAATATACGCTTACCATGATGTATTTGTCTTTGTTGTAGCTCCAAACTCCTTTCGGGTACGAACGTCACTTCGAAAAAAAACACAGTTTCGCAAAAATCTAGATCGAGGATTTTGACTACTGTAAGAGCTGCCGGGAAAGCTCTCGATGGTCGAAAACTTCGCGTTGCTGTCATCGGTGGTGGTCCAGCAGGTGCATGTGCCGCGGAAACTTTAGCCAAGGGCGGCTGTGAGACTTTTCTTGTCGAACGTAAGATGGATAACTGCAAACCATGTGGTGGCGCAATCCCCCTGTGTATGGTAGGAGAGTTTGACTTGCCAGAAGAGATCATAGATCGTAAAGTTACAAAGATGAAGATGATTTCTCCTTCGAACCGCGCGGTTGATGTCGGTCAGACTTTGAATGATAAAGAATACATTGGTATGTGTCGTCGTGAAGTTATGGATGACTTTTTGCGGAAACGGGCGAAAGCTTTAGGAGCAAATCTTATTAATGGCCTATTCATGAAAATTGACGACCCCGGGGTGAATAGTGGACCAATTACTTTACACTATAATGACTATGAAGGTGATTCGAAAACCGGAATTCCGAAAACGATTGAGGTGGATGCCGTTATTGGAGCTGATGGTGCGAATTCAAGAGTTGCGAAGTGCATCGATGCTGGCGAGTATGACTACGCCATCGCTTTTCAAGAGCGTATCAAGATACCAGATGCTAAGATGCATTATTACAAAAATCTTGCGGAAATGTATGTTGGAGATGACGTCAGCCCAGATTTCTATGGCTGGGTTTTTCCCAAGTATGACCACGTTGCTGTGGGTACAGGGACTGTTGTGAATAAGACAGCCATCAAGCAGTATCAGACTGCCATGCGAAACCGAGCTGAGGATAAGTGTGCTGGTGGGAAAATTATCAGAGTCGAAGCGCATCCAATTCCAGAACACCCTCGTCCGAACCGTGTTCGAGGGCGAGTAGCACTCGTCGGAGATGCGGCTGGGTATGTCACCAAATGCTCTGGTGAGGGCATTTACTTCGCTGCAAAGAGTGGACGAATGGCTGCAGAAGCTATCGTTGAACAATCCATGAATGGTACCAAGGAAATCGATGAATCTGATCTCCGTGTTTATTTAGACAAATGGGACAGGAAGTATTGGGCAACCTACAAGGTCCTCGATATTTTACAGAAAGTATTTTACCGATCGAACCCTGCACGAGAAGCCTTTGTTGAGATGTGCGCGGATGAGTACGTGCAAAAGATGACTTTTGATTCATATCTCTACAAGACTGTGGTTCCAGGTAACCCGCTTGATGATGGAAAGCTTCTTGTTAACACTATTGGAAGTCTTGTTCGGGCCACGGCGTTGCGAAACGCCTCAAAATCTGGAGTTGCTAGCATCTAAATCACTCTTAGTGAATACAAGCTTAATATTTCATCTCACCATTAATTTTCTTTTCTTTTCTAAGACAATGCCATACCCACCAATATGAGAAAGGGCTCCCGCACAAGACCATAAGTTCCACTCACCCCTGCTTGTACTATAAAAATTTGCCCTTTTATGATACTTGAATTTCTACAAGCCTCCAATATACACTAACTTGAGCCGGGTCAAGCGGTGCTCGGAGCTTTCACAAGGTTCCTTTGTTAATGATCTAGATACGGTACCTAGGTACCTAGGTACCAGAATAAAAATATATTTCTAGTAATCTTCTTTAGATCAAGCTTTCACCAGTTTCTTCGAAATATTCCTTGCCGAAAAGATCGCAGATTTTCTTTCTTTCTTTCTCAAACTGAGCCTGTCAAAGAAGGGCCTTAACTACTTGTGAACTTCGATAGAAAAAATAGGTTGAAGTTAACTAGCTTCTTCAATTCGCGGAGCTGATCAGTTTGATATCTTGAACGCTGCAAATTATCTAAGTATAAAGTATTCGAGGAGATAGAAATTCATACCCCTTCTATCGTTCGTATTGAAAACTCTAACTTTTTTTCAGAATGTCTATACTTTGAAGTAAAGGAGGCCTATAAATTCCCAAATAAGCTCAAGACAAGAAGGAAGAAAATTTTAGTCAAACATTTTTTAACAGCTCCATATTCTCAGGAAACACGAGTCGTGCCGCGAGCTCTTCGACTTCTGAATTTTCCACGAGTTTCATGTCGTCGGCTAGGCGTAGTGCAAATATAACAAATGGTAAAAATTGGGGAGTTGTACTTATGTTTAGGGTGTACTCTATTTGGAAAAGAGATTTTGGCCTGGATTCTGAATGAAAATCCTCTTTTCTTTTCGAGGATATAACTTTTACTTTTCCTTCACCATAGGTCTGTGTAGATACAAATAAGTGTGGAACTTGCTTGCTTGTGTATTTAAAACGCAATTCTCGTTTTTAAAGATTACAAGCCTTCAACGTCGTTCCTCGAAGTTCAGGGCTGTATAATAGAGAATATAATTAGACCAAGACTTCCCAGCTGAACCGAGATTTATTCGATTGATACCAACCGAGGTTGTATGACTAACACGATCGATGAATATGATGTACTGGTTTACCCAGGATTTCTTCGCAGAAACGTAGCAAAATGGAATGAAGACGGTAGTTTTGCACCCCTTGTACGCGCCCGCGGGTATAAGGGCGATACTTTCATTTTACAGCTAAAAACGAACGAAGTGGACTGTGATATAACTGAAATTGAAGCAAACCTCGGTCTGAATGGGAAAAGATTGAATTCTACGCGGAAACCAAACATATGATATACTTTAGCTTGTTGCACTGTTTAGTTCGAATTCATTCTTGTTATAAGGAGGTGCTTTACGTACCCTGCTTTGGTTATACTCACTATTCATTTGAATTTGGTCGACATTTAATTGAACTATACTAGTAGTTTGAACACACTAATACTATCAGAATACTTCTCAGTTTACGACTATCAAAAAGTTTCGTCACTTCTTTGTGCACTATGTTTATAGTTCTTAATCAAAACAATCAAACCTTTCACTTGTTTAGAAGTGAATCAATATCGGGAACTATGTCCTTATTTTCAAACTTTGGCGAGTATCTCTTAAATGGCACTCCTTCTTTATCAATTAAAATTTTTTCAAAGTTCCAAGAAACATCATTTCGACGCACTGGCGACCATTGTATAGGTTTATCATTAAGTTGTGTTTTATAGATAAAATCCGAACCCGTTCCTCCACGATCATCGCATGGATAGGGAATAGAGTCTTTCAAAAACGTCCATAAGGCCTCTTGCTCGTCGCCATTCACAACTGATTTTGTCATTAGTTGAAACTTGGGAGCATAACCGTCACCAGGTCTTACATACTTTAACGTGTTGAGGAGTTCAAAATCCTTTTCATAACACTGATGTCCAAATTGGTTACAAGGAAATCCAAGTATGATAAGATCTTCTCCATATTTTTCTGCCAGGGTGTTCAATTGAATAAAATCCCTAACAGTTGTGCCTCACATAGTTGCTACATTGTTTATAAGGACAACTTTCCCTCTAAATTTAGAATAGGATATTTCTGCACCTTCCGTAGGATTCTCACGCGTACCGCCTCCGAGAGTTTTTCCCGAGAAATCGTGAAACGTAGTAGCTTGGATAGAAACCTAGATAGTTTTGGAGTTATCAAAATATGAAAAAAGAAAAGTTTCCAGACAAGAGTAACAGTACCGTGGTATTTTTCTTCATGGAACTAGACTGGGCTCGGTGTCTCCATTTTCGAATGGAAGGATGGGACGGTGTCACTGCGTGCTTCTGTATAAGCGCCATCATTTATGATCCTTGGTCTTCAACTGTCTCACCAGTAATCTACCTATAAAAGAAAAAGGGAAAAAATATGGCAAAACCCTAAATAATATTTTTGAAGGTTTTGAGACGTGAGAGGATGAAAATTGGGAGTAGGAAGAAGTTCGTGAACACTCCATTCCAATCTGACCCACACTTCCCCTCAGCGTTCCGAACTTTATTAAGATTATTGATTCAGATGTCGGGACAAATCGCAGTTGGACTCAAAAAGGGTCACAAGGTGGACAAGCGCGAGACTCTCCTCAAGCCAGGAGCGCGTAAAGGGGTATACTTCTTTTTGGGGTTTTTGCTTTTTCACCGCTAATTTTTGTTTTGTGCAGCGCTGCGGTAAGCGAGTAAAACTAATCCGTGATCTCGTGCGGGATGTTGCCGGAACAGCGCCGTATGAAAAAAGAATGATGGAATTGCTTAAGACGGGACGCGATAAGAGAGCTTTAAAACTATCGAAAAGAAAGGTGAGCGAAATTTTATCAAACATTTCTGTGGGACTTTCTACAAGAAAAGTAAACTTGTGTGTACTAATGAGATGCTGACTTTTTACTCTTTAGCTTGGTACGCATGTTCGCGGAAAAAAGAAACGTGAAGAAATTGGTAATCTCATTCGTAAGATGTCTGCGAAACGTGCATAAGATAGCATAAATTGAATAGCATGTGTAGTAATACTTCTGTGAAGATTAGGCAGTGTCAACCGTCTATATTTAAGAAGAGTATAATGAGCATCTACGAGTTGTCGCTCAATGAAGTTGAAGGATAGGAGTAGAACCTTTCAATGCAAGTAAAGATAATCATTAAATCTGGAGAGAAGAAGAATAGTATCGCGGAAATTTTACCAACTTTCTCCCGAGGAAATAAAATTCCTTTAGGTCATGAACTCTTTCATTTCAACTAAATCAAAGGAGGGATCACGAGAAATATTCGTGTTCGTGTTGTATTTTTACATCGCGAAAGATTTCTTAAACCAGTTGGAGTGGCTATACTTCGACTTCTTGCTCTTTTTCTCCCTTCCATACCACAACTTCTACACACGAAAATGTCAAAATCCATAAGCAGAATGCACCTTTGCAAAAATCCAAAAAAGAAAAAATTAAAAACTAAAAAAGCGAGTTCTCCTTTTCGACATTTCGAGCTCGAAGCGTGAGAGAGTGAGACTATAACGCCAACTTCCTTTGACGAATAGTCTCCTAGAGACACTTATTTCTAATCAGTCAATGTTAGGTACGAACGGACTTGCGTAGACCTAAGGTATAATTACATATGTCACACGACTTGAGCTCCCGCTCAATGGGAAATACTCCAAAAATAATTATTCGCGATGCATCTAGCGATTTTGTGAAATTTACGCTTTCAAATACCTGCTTAAGTGTGGCTAATGCTGTTCGACGAGTCGCGATAGCTGAAGTACCGACCGTAGCAATCGATCTTGTCGAGATTGTTGAAAATTCTAGTGTTCTTTGTGATGAGTTCATCGCACATCGTCTTGGATTGGTACCACTCGTCAGCGACTCTGCCTCGGACTATATGCTTCCTTCCGAATACGTTGGTGAAGATGAAGCAAAAATAAATGTGCACTTAAATCTGGCAGTCAAGTGTTCCTCCGACCACACTTTAGATGTCACCACAAATCATTTAATTTGCGCAGACGCAAAATTTTTACCGGTGAACTTTCATCCAATAGACTCTGACTCGAACAAACAGGAACCTCCCGGAGTTCTCATAGTTAAACTTCGAAAAAATCAGGAGTTAGTAGTTAAGTGCATAGCGCGGAAAGGAATAGGCAAAGATCACGCAAAGTGGTCTCCGGTAGCGACTGCAGTCTACAAATGCGAACCAGAATTATATCTGAATGAAGAACTGACAAATAAATTGACAGGTATTTTGTTAACTTCATAATCTAATCTCTTTTATAAACATTTTTGAACACAAGATCGTGAAAAACTTGAGCTTGTCAACAGTTGTCCAATTCCAATTTTGAGATTGAATCAGCATACGAAATCTCTCGAAATTGAAAGGAACGATTCTTACGCATATGATGATGAGTGCATAAAAAAGGTACGAGTTTGAAATTTTTTACACGAGTTTTACACAAGTACAATAGGCTGAGGAGTTTGGGAAAGGCAAAATTGTCGAGATAAAAGCCAAGGAAGACACGTTCAACTTTTTTCTTGAAGGAACTGGGGTTTTGAGACCGGGACGTATTGTGCTTCATACGTTCAAAATTCTACTTTCGAAACTAGATAGTATCAAGGTAATTTATTTTCTTATGAAGTGAGAAGAAATAATTAAGTTTTGCAGGTGGGTTTGGAATTGATTGAGAGAGAAAGTTAGTTAGAGTTGAATCACAAAAAATACTCTTTCCTCTTTCCAAAAAGCAAATACTCTGTTGTTGCGGTCAAAACTTACACGTTTCTACCACTAAGCGCAAATTTTTTTAAAAGCAATGTTTCTTCATCCCTCTTGTACCCGCTTTCTCTGAGAATACAATTGGAATCATCTTGTAAATGTGCATCATACCGCGTTTGACCGTGCCGAAAAAAAAAAGGGAACAGTGCAAATCTTTTCAAAAATTCTCCTTCTAAATAGTTACTTCCACACAGAAAGAGTGCAAAAAGATCTAATAGTTGTAATGAGGAAATTATTCCTTTTCTATACGAGATCAGGAGAACACAAGCCAGATGTTCATAGAAACACCACTGAATTGAATCGCGGGAAGCATGAGGTCCCTCTTGGAGTAGTTCAGCACTGATTGAATCAAAAAATATATTCAACACTTCATAATTTTTAGAACCAGGAGTGAACACAGTGTTCAGCAAAATTCGACCATTTTGGCACGATTTCGTACTCAATAGCAAAAGACAAGCTTTTACACTCCACATCTCCGCATTTGAAAGGAAATCCATCTGCTGTATGACAAAGAATTTGATTCGCGCTGTCCATTTGTATTGAGCAAGTAATCCAAGAAATCTCTGTGGAAGTGAGGACGAATCTTTCAAATATACCGCTGCTGCTGTGAACAACTTCAGGATTCTTTTCTCTGCTCTAAAATTAATCTTTTGGAATTCCGAAAGTAATATGTCAGAACTAGAATCTAAACGTATTTGCAATTTATTTGCTCGTTGAAGTTCTACACGAAGGCAGTCCAACCACATTATCAACTTTTTGGAGCATTGTCTCAAGGCACGTTGATAAATACTGATGTGGAAAGAATTTCCAGAGCAAAGTCGCTCTCGCATACTTGCATAAGACCATAAGCCAGTCGAATTTGGATGGTAGCGTAAAGCGAGTGAAATAGCCCTAGATGACGTCGCTTTGCTACCGTGAGTATGGCAGAAGAAGAGGAAACTGAACCATACTCTCAGCGAATTCGAATTCTTCTGTATACAGCGCTGATAGAGGCGAAAGATTTTCCTTGTGCTCGCTCTCTGTGTACTGGAATTCGAAGAAGACTTCGAAAGATCTTTTCGCACGAAAGCAAGAAGACATTTTTCAAATTCAATATATTTCAAATATTCTTCTACCTTCACGTTTGCACACTGTAGTTTTTCCTCGAAATGCGCCCGTTGCTTTGCAATAACTTTTAAATCAGTACCACTTAACAAGTTTTCTTTTTCTAAAATTTCAAAATCTGAGACTACTATCTCGTAGAAGTCCATGAATTAACAGCAGTTGCAGTTACAAAATGTGAAAGAGCGACTAGCTTATAGCGAGAGTTATATTGATTTTTTGATTTCGAACAAAAAGGCTTTGAAATTACCTTGAACTTTTTTACTAAAGCTGCAGAGCTGCGTTCTAATACTATTTAATTGAGACGAAGTTTCATGGAGAACGAATCAAAATACTTCCACAAGAGATAACTACACGGTGATAACCTAACGATTCCGATACTGCGTAAAAAAATTGACACGGAAGGCAGTTCTTCTAAATATGCGGCTCCTAGACGAATTTTACACTGTCTACATTTTTTTTTTGATATATATGATGAAGGAAGGCTGGCTGGCAGCTGGCTGCGTGGCTGTTTTTTTTTGGAAGTATGCCGTAGGTTTTTTCCAACCCCCTCTCGATCCCCATTTTTTCTACATACAATCCACTTTTGGATCCTCGATACGACGAGTGACAAGTTTCTATCTTTCAAATATAAGAAATCTCTCAATAAAAGAAGACTGAGTTTATTGCCCATTCCAAAACTTAACGTTGCGAATTTTTGTTTCGATAGATATGCTAGCTTTATCTACTTACCAAAATGTGACTAGTTTTCTCACTAAGTCGCCAACTCTTGAGAGAAGACTTCTAGCCCAACGTTTTGGACAGGGTAAGCATGTTTTATTTTACTTTTTCAAGCTGACGAATTTTGTACTATTTCCAGTTGGGATCAAAGGCATTCATAGAAAGAGATTCAGTCTAGTGGAAAATTCGGCTTCTCCGGCAAGTGCGAATCCAGGGACTTCCTATGACGAACATAGACCCAAGACCCCACCCCCCGATCTACCATCCCTTCTTCTTGATAGTAGAATCGTTTATATTGGAATGCCTGTGCGACAGTGTTCATGCAATTATCATTATACTGACTTTTTTTCGTGTAGCTCGTACCTGCTGTCACGGAGCTGATAGTATCTGAGTTACTTTACATGCAGTATACAGATCCTGGAAAAGCGTGCTATCTTTACATAAATTCAACTGGGTGTACGCGCGCAGATGGAGAGGTAGTTGGATTTGAGACTGAGGCTACTGCGATATATGATACAATGAAATATATCGGAAACGAAGTAAGCTGACTTATTTTTTACTATTTTAAATTAATTATTTGTTATCTAGGTATATACAGTTGGGACTGGAGTAGCTATCGGTCAGGCATGCGTTCTCCTGTCTGCAGGACAAAAAGGAAAACGCTTCATGACTCCATACGCCACTGCGATGCTTCACCAACCAAAAGTTCCATCAACAGGGCAGCAACAGACTACTGAGCTACAAATTAAATGGAAAGAAGTCTTAGATCAGAAAAAATCTATGCTTAAGATTCTGGCGGAAACTACTGGGCAAACTGCTGAAAAAATAGACAAGGTAAAGCTCTGTCAGTTGTTCTAGACCTTCTAACATTCTTTTCCAATTTTTTCCAGGATATTCAACGTCCACTATACCTCACAGCGCAAGCGGCGATTGAATATGGACTTGTTGATAAAATCGTTGATAAGTCTGCCAAGGCAATTGATGAAGTGTTGAACACTGAGTCTTGGGATAAAGCAGCAGGATTAGTTAAAATGTAGTATTAGTCTTAGTTCTTGTGGGGATTTTTTGAGAGTAGTTCGCACACACACTATTCACTTTATTACTATCATTGTGTTAGGTAGATATACCTTTTTCAGATTTTTTTCTTATTTTCAAATGTCCTCGAGGAAATTTCATCGTTGTATTAATCCAGTAATCACCATTCATTTGGACTACGAAACAAATTTGTGACTTGTGAGTAAATTGTTTCACTACAAAGACAGAAGTTTTATTATATTTTTTCCTGATCTGTGCTCCAAATTTCCCCACCCCCCACGTTTAATAAGTTTTTTCATTATTTTTTCGGAAGTGATAGGAACTGGAACTGTTGGTGTCGTTTCTTTTCCAACTGAAAGAAAGTCTTCGAAGTTTGACTGGTTTGAAGAAAATTTAAAAAGTAGGCTGTGTATGGCCACGTTTTAGGGGCTTCTAGAGAGGAGTAAAAATACTTTTATTGGTTCTTTCAAACTTTCATTTTTTTTCGACCGAGGACCGACCGATCTGGAGTTAACTGGACATTACACCGGACAAAAGGACAACTGCGTCTCTGCGTGGTTGGCTGGATTCCTGATTGCGTGCTGGGTGATCCAGGTGTCCAGCAGAAAACAACAACACACAACTATAACTCGCCGCTACTATACCTCAATATAATACCATTCAGTACGGGTGCATTCAAGTAAATTCACTTTGGATAGCAGATTCGAAACTCTAATACCTACCAATGGACCAAAGCTTCACGCCCCGAAAAAACGATAAACATCACAAAAAATGGTTCATTTATGAGTTAGAGGTTTACGTGAAATTCTCTACGTGAACGTGCAAATCAGTATTTCTCCCGAGCAAAAATGGCGAATCCTCTCGGAAACAGACTAGCGCTTCATATCATGAGGGACCTTTTTGGAGAAGTCGCCGAAAATGTCTGCACAACTTTAATGCATCACGGGGAAGCTACTTTGGATGAGATACTTTCCAAGACTAGGCCTGTTGAAAAGAATAAAATTCAACGGATTATTTATGTCCTTTTGAAACAACGCTGTATCAGATTCTCCTCGAACCAGGTAAAAGGGAAACAAGAAACAAAATACACCTTTCATTCCAGCGATGTGTTTAAGTTTATGAGACAACCAATCATACTCAAAAATTTGAACTCGGGTTTGGAAATAAATGAGCGCAAAATGTTAGTATACTTATTGCTGCATGGTTCGGTTTCATGTCAAAGAAATTCAACTGTCTTTGCAAGTTTAAAAAAATCTATCGATGAAATTTCCATAAATAAACATCTAGAAGATATGGCCTCAAAAACAATTATATTTCCCTCTTTTCCAACAACGAACGGGACTCAATATAAAGTATGGTACATAAACAACGACAAAAGTTTCGTAACTGAGTCTTGTATTAGTAACTGTTTAAAACCGCAAATTACAGAAGCGCTAGATGAAGAAAACAAAATAGAAATGGATAGGACAATAAAGCATAAAAATGTGCATCTCAGTCCTAAGTTTACGAGGACCTTTGAATCAGACAAAAGAATGATACAGAACGTTATTGAATCAGTAGTTCACCAGCGTTTTGGCCTACTCGCAAAGCGTATTTTTCGCTTACTTTTTGTCAACCGTCGTCTTGATCAAAAAGAAATATCGGAAATGGCAATGCTCCCAATAAAGCAAACTCGTGAAATCTTGTATAAACTTTTCAAAAGTGAATACATTAAAATTCAAGAAGTTTCTCGAACCTCTGATCATGCTCCTTCACGGACACTGTATTTTTGGTATGTTGATCTTGATTGCATCAGGCATAAGATTTGTCAAAATTGTTTCCAAGCCTATCTGAATATATCAAAAATTCTTTCCAAGAAATACGCCAATGTTGAACGAGGGTCAAATATGTCTTCAGAAGAAATCTTATTTCAGTACTGTTCCGACCGCGGTAGAATGATACAGGGGGCTTCCTTTAGTATTAAATATATAGCACGCATTGCTTCTTTGTTTGCAGCTATGGACCTAATAATGGATAATGAGAAGTGTTGAGCTCCAAGTTTTTATGTGAGTCAGCTTATAATATTGTTACTGTGACGTCGATATTTGTAATTATGATCTAATAAAGCGCCCACAGCACAGACGGTTGCGTGATATTTCCTGTCACTAATTTCGCTTTGCAACCAGCTACCATCAAAATGTTGCGTTCTTATCAAAAATTTAGTAGCCTGTTGGATATCTTCATCTAACTCAGAAATTCCGACACCTTTCAGTGCCTGTACAAATTCCCCAGTAATTTCAACATCTCTCACCCTAATGAAATTTGGCAAATTGAATTTCATGAAAGATATCTCAATAAGCCACTCTTCTGGAATCAGACTATACTGACACCATTCACTTTTAGTAAAGATTTTGTGGGTCACAAAATAGCTATGCTCGCGAAATATATTGTTTTCTGACTTGGAAAAGCTTAAGCTTGCATTTTTAGTGTGACAACGAATATCTAAGTCAACTTCAGATCCATTTTCGATGTGAACCCCGTTTTCACGAAAGAAAAATGACCACACCATATCGTCATTCAACTCTTTGACTTTTGTTTTATGAAGGGTGTATGTTTTATTGTTTTGTTTATTTATGCTAAGAAGTGTACTCGAATGCAATCTATTTATTTTTGCATAAATCTGTTTTCGTAACTTTGCATGATTCCTTGATAGCTTATATAATACAAAAATCCCTTCGAGGAGGTATTTGATGTCTTCAGGCCCTGCACCAAATTGCAAGCAAGAACTCAATATTTGCCATTTTTCGACCCCAATGTTCAAATTACTTTCGCAGATATCTACTATGACATCATCACACGATATTTCCATAAAAAAATACAACGTGACTAATATATCACTTCCCCATTCAATAAAAAAAACATCATCATTTATCTTTGAAGCAATGAAAGAAAGGCCATTTAAGATAGCTCGTCTGCGCGAGCTGAACGCAAGTGAGAAGTCAGAACTCTTGGATGTGTTTAAGTTTCTTACTGGGGAGGAACATCGTGGAATTTTGCAGAAGTTAAGCACAGATGATATCCAAGAGAATACTCTAGCATCAGCCCCAAAGAGATTGCATGAACGTATAATCCTGTTTTTTAATGACATCATCGAGTTCTTGTCATCCACTTCTATTGATCTAACACTCCATATACAATTGAATATTTGTTCAATCACACTCTCTTCAAAATTTGAATCTATCAGCTTAGGAAGCTCAATGAAGAATGTTTCATATTCATTTCTTGTCCATGACTTGTGACAAATTTCAGAATACGTCTTACCGGCTATTTTTTCTAAATCCCCAAAGTGAACTTGTGTCGTTTTTAGGAAAAGTTCCACCATTGGTAAATATTCTAAATTAATTATCAAAGTGTCTAGTACGAACTGGCTGAGCTCTTGATCGAGATTTTGAATCGTTGTCTTCGTAAATTCACTACACAACAAGATACACTTCTCAATTATCTTTGGAAAATTGTGTTGTAGATTATTGCAACAATATTTAAGCGTAGCACTTCGAACCTTTTCGTTCAAATGATCATTCATGTAGAGTAGCTGCAAGGGTTCGCATCTGTGCGCGCCATCGTCATTTTTCAATTGTTTCAAGGACTCATGAAGCGAGCATTCAAACTGTTCCTGCCATATTTCAAAGAATAGAAAAGAGATTTCTTTCATTATTTTTCTGCGCAAGCAATTAACATAGTTTTGTAACAACCTTTTCCTTAGAGCAGTATCATTTGTCTCATGAACGCTCAAAACTTCTTGAGGTACAAAAGGTAAAACTTCATCAAGGAAAATCTTCAAAAAACTCTCAAAAGTTTTCTGAATCGAATTTTGTGTGTATTCCTTCAATCCTCCCATGCAGATTGCTAGGAAATAATATTTGACAATTCTCTCCTTGGATCTTGAGATTTCAAAGAAGATTTGTGCAATTTTTGTAGCTTTTGCACCAAACACAAGTCCAAATTCAATGCACGCATCAAGGCATAAGAAAGTATTGGAATTAAGAGCTGGCATTTTTTCATAGGCATAAGAAACTCTCTCTGAGAGGAATAGTTCATCAAATGCACAATGATACATTTTGGATTTTATAACTTTACTGAAGAGTATCATATCATACACCAATTTTCCCAAGAAATGTTCATGACACCATGAAAAATGAAACAGTTCTCGAAGCAGAAATCTGCAATCAGTCATTGTTTTGATAAGTAATGTGCGTACTCTATGATAATCTTGAGCATTATCATGGAATGGATAAGAAGAATCGGTGCATAGAATATCTATTAGTTCCCTTAGACTCGATTCATGGATATTCTGACTTTTTGAATATACAAGCACACTACAATTCTTGCAAAATTCGTCATATAATTTGGCATTATCTGTAGTTAAATAATCCAGCGAAGTAAGCTCTCTGAGTCTGAGCAGAATCAGATTTTCCTCAAATTTAGAAGATTTTGGCTCCCTCAAATTATTTACTATGAAAAATCTTTTCTTTTCGTGATGGAAATTTTCAGCCATAAGGTATTGTAAAAGAAGGGTACGAAATCCATCATCGATTTTCCTTTCATCACATACATGTATTACAGTTGAAGCAGAACCAGTCGCGTCATTGTGCATCTTCTTCGACTCAAAAGTGCTTTTCGAAGTAAAGCTAGGTGTATCAATTAGCTCAAGACCATTTATAAACAAATTGCTTGGGTACTGAATCACAATGTATCGAATAATATGACTGAATTTATTGTCACAGCAGGTGTTATGAAATATAAAACTCTTGATCTGCTTGACTTGTTCTTCAAACGTGGAATAATTCCTGGGTATAAATGATATACATGTTCCAAGAAAATTTATTAAGTCCTTTTGGACACAAACATTTTCGAAATCTATTTCCTTGATATTTGTATTGGCATTCAAACCAAGTATTGATAAAGCTTTGCGCAAAAGCACACCAGTCATACTGTTCTTGTCAGGAGAATGCGTCTTCCTGTCCGAGCAAAAACTTGTTGGGAAATACGTGCCATTTTCTACCTCCATTCGACTGTTTTTTATCGAATCTTTCAAAAGGTCTAAAAGACTTTGAATTGTTTGAGCCTGATCAAAGACTAGAGTAACTCTTAACTCCGATCCATACACTATTCGGGAAGGAACTTTAGCAGTAGTTGATAGTTCAGTCTCGGGCAAAAGGAAGAAGCTACCATCTAATTGTGACGCTATTTCTGAGCTTGCCATGAAATATTTCCTAAGTATTGCATGTTTCATTTCGAGTTTAGAATACCTTAAAAAAATATTGGTTGTGAATTCTGAGAAGAAATTCTCTGGATCAGGAATAGAATATACTTCCAATGATTCATGTTTTCCGTTCCCGTACTCATTTAATATTTGATATTCTTCGTCACTTGGTTTAGACATGTTCAGGATTTTATTCACAATATGAGTTTTACCCGCCCCACTTCTACCAACTAATACTGTAATATTTTTTCCTCCCATGTGCTCTTTGAGCTCCGTGGTTTTTTGTTTCATTTCATGGAATTTTTCACTAAAGATATTGTGTGTGTGAGTAGGAGAGCACGCAATGTTTTTACTAAGATTGAGCTGCAGCAAAGAAATGGATGCGCGTGTTAACTCAATTTCCCGTAACTTCTCTTTCATTTTCTTCGATTGAAAGTTTAAAGAAAATGAGTTATTGCGAGCTGACATTCCACATTACTCGATACTCTTGATGCACTTCATTTTCCCTTCTGATATCAAGTATCCTGTCATTTCGTCGACGAGAGCTCGCAAAGACGGAATCGCACTTTAATGTGCGATTTGTAGATATACTATTTTTTTATGTTTTATGCATATTTGGAATTTTGGTGCAATTCAAATTATTTTGGTACTGTATTTTAGCTATTTACGTTATTACTATTTACGTATTTTGGTAGGGATGAAATACTGCAGAAGTTATCATTTTACGTCACATATACTACTTGTACCTACGAAAACAAAAAAATAAAGAGAATGAAAGCTAACTTTGAACAATCTGCTAATAGTTCGACCACTAGACTTCATGAGCGGTTGTACGGCACAGGCTCTCTAAGTGAACGAAAAAATTACGGTTTACTGAAAATGAAAGCACAAAAACGTCATAAATCTATTAAAAGAAAGCACTGTGGAGACGGTGGAAGTTTAACACTTGCGTGCAGCACGACTTATAAAGTAATTGAGGAGTTGCTGAGTATTCCTATCAGGTTTTAGTACTATTGATTTATTGTCTGACCTCTTACGATATTTTGGAAGTAAATTGAGACTAACGCCCGCAAAAAACGGTTTCTGTAACGAAGTTTTTGAGGCAAGCGTCCAAAAAACAAAATTAATCCACGTATTTCAATATTGTTATCCAGGTGGAATGCGAAGACTGCACGAGAGCTATTGTTAAAGTATACAGTAATGCTTCGAAAATTCGTATGGAACCTGATGAGAGGTAAGAATAAAATATTGGAGCACTTTTGAAATATTGCATAAGCATTCTTATCAAAGAGGAAAGTTTGATGTATTACTCAGTAATATTGGGATTTCACCAAATGTAATAGCAATATCTGAGTTAGGTATAGCTCATGAGTTTATTATTGGTAATTCCATGGCAGAGATTGATATCCATTTCGATGATAAATTTTCAAAAAAACTGGCACAAATGTAAATTTCAGAATATAATTAAGAAAATGGATTATTTTTTTTGAAGTGTTAGCAAGCTCCATAGAGAGAATCGAATCAATTACGAAGGTATTTTTCGATATAAATATGCAACACTCGGATCATATTTGTACCAGGATCGGAGAGATGCTTGGTCTGGAAATGGCTAGATCTTATGTTGCAGGAGATCGAGGATTCGGCACAGGTGAAAGATTTTTTTTTAAATACTTCCGCCCATTTAGTTAAAGTAATAATTCAAAATCGGCAGGAACTTCCGTCCTTTGTAAACTACGAGGTTGGACATAAATTTACATTTTTTCTGATTTCATAAATTGTAATTAGATTCTTAGAGAGGAAGTTAGAAAAAATCGAGCTATTATAGAGGTTAAAATAAAATGACTATTTGGATGAAGGAATAAGCTTTCGAAAATTATAGGAAGCGGATTTTCCAATTTCTTTAACACATGGTGATCTGAAGCCTTCAAACATTATGATTTTAGCGGATAATTCGGTAAATCACATAACAAGCTAATGTAGAATACCGTTACTCACTCTCTGAATTAGCTCAAACTTATCGATCTCGAACTTTCTGGATTCAATTATCGAGGATTTGACCTGATGAAATTATATAGAGCAGATCGCGCAGTCTTTTCTGTGAGAACTCTTCTTCAACACCATATTCCTATTGACTTCCCATGTAATGAGCAGGAAGAATCCTTCTTCAAATTTCTATATGAATATCATGCTGAGTTCAATCTCTTGAATAATAAAACGAAAAAGAACATTAGAGGTTTGATATACTTTTACTAAGCAGTATGTTCTTCCAACAATTTTTTCTAGCTGAAGTTGAACAACTTGCCTTGGAGTGCCGAATATTTGAGCCATTGACTTGGCTGGAGGTGATTAATGCAAATATGAAAGAAACGACTATAACTTCAGTTATCGCGCAACGTAGGCAGCTATATTTTTTATCTTTCTAGTATGTGCTTCAGACAAAATGGAAATCGAAACTAGACAAGGTATTTTCCATGCGCTTTCCTGTGTTCAAGATTTAAGCCAATTTTTACAATAACTTGTGAACTTTGTTCAAATTTCAGCAAATCTGCTATTATTCAGTGAGCGGTGGCTAGCATACCAAGAATCTCGTTGGCTCCTTAATCATTGCACAAGTTGAGTCAATAAAAATGAGTGTTGTTGGTACGGTTGATAAACTCAATTAGGAAGATCAGAAAAAAGGAAGTTTGGAGACTACTGAGCTAGGAGCAAATAACATGCTGCTGTAGATACTGTGCTGCTTGTTGTTCATAATAATCCAAATCAATATATGTGCATAAATTATACTTTCTTGATATATAAAGTGAATCTAGTTCGGTACTTCACAGGAGTTCATAAGTACCTGTATTTACTTGAATAGTTTTTTATTTCTTGAGCAAAAAAGTGTCCATAGATACCGTAGTTCTTTGTTAGTGTGACAGCATCTAAAAAAGTCTCTGTGAGTTGATGATTTTTTTTGCTTTTCGTGTTTTCGACTTTTCGTCCGTTTCTCGACTTTGTTTTTCTTTTCTGTCAACTCAGCCACTGAAAATCCACACATTCTTTTTCTTTCCTCCGGTCGTGTATTCGTATTGCAACTCTTTCTATTCTTTGCTTCATAAGTATTTGCTGTGTTGCAGTACTCGATTTTTTGGCTGTCTGAACTCTTCCTCGTACGCTTTTTCTCTATATCTCTATTATTATTAAGGTGTTCCGACCAGTCAATGTGATTTGTGTTTACTTTGTAATTCCACGTCAAGACAAGATTGGCAGAGAAGTAGGGACGCACGAGCAAGTTTCGCTATCGTATGCGGGAATAGCCCTATTCAAACCTCTGTTATTCTGAGAAAAAGTAAACGATGATTCATAGAGGTGTTCTTAATAGTTGCTGTGATCTATAGCTTAATTTCTAAATTTCTGGAAATGGTGTTAAAAGCCAATACTTTGAAGGATCCATTCAGAAGTTCATGGAATAGTCGAACAATATTACTGCAGACAAGGGCTCGAAACTTTAAAACTACAAAAAGGCAATTTGTAAAAAAAAGTGCTTCGGTGAGCTTAGTAATCTCCGTATTAAATATTGATTTAATTAGTGATCTTATTACGAAGTTGGATTTCACATCAAGCGAGGCACACCTTGCAACAGTATCTTTCATTTCTGGAGTTTTTACGGGACTAATTTCTCAATTTTCGTATGGGAGATCTGAAAAACTTCGTAGCAGTAGGGGGAAACTGCCTTCTTTTAGTTTAAATTCGAGTAACAGAGAATCTCTGGACTCACAGGCTTTTGTTGGGAGTGTTCTGACTCCAATTGATGGTAATTCTGTGGAGCAGGCAAATTGGTTCAATAAAATTGTCGCTGCAGCTTGGCCATATCTAGACGAGGCCACAAGTAATGCTATTACAAGGGCACTTGATCCAATCCTTAAAGCAACAAGACCGACATTCTTAACATCTCTAAGGTTTGAACGTTTCAGTTTCGGTTCAGTTCCTGCAATAATTCAAGGAGTTAAAGTTTATGATACACAAGATCGAGGCGCTGTTGAAATTGATCTCGAAATTTTCTGGGCAGGTGATCCTGATGTCGTACTTGGTATTAGAGCTGCCAATGATACCCTGAACGTTCCTGTCTCTCTCACTGAGCTGCAGTGCGCATTTAAGTTACGTTTGATATTTGCACCTTTGATTGGTGTTTTTCCATGTTTTGGTGCTCTTACTATCGCTTTGGTAGAAGAGCCTAGTCTTGATTTTGACCTTCGTGTTGTTGGAGGAGATATCACCCTCGTTCCTGGTATCTCCCAGCCTTTGAGAACCTATATAAAAGCGCTGATAGGTTCGTACTTAGTCTGGCCTCGTTTCATAACAGTCCCAATGCCAGGCACAGGTTATGCTGTTCCTAAGACATCTTTCAAAAAAAGTGTTACTGATGGTTCTCTTGAAATTACTCTGAATTCTAGAAATGGAGAATATATCGGAGATGAAATAGGATGTCAAGTCAGCTGGCAAACAAATAATATAATTGAGAACTTGGAGGAAATTCGTTTCAGGACTTTGATTGAGCCCACGGAGAGTTCATCTATACAAATTTCTGTTCAAGATGTATTGAACCAATCATTGATTTTGAACTGGTATTCTCGAAACTCCCTAGAAGCCAGCCACGTAGTCGGACAAGCATGCATTCCACTCCATGAGCTTTTGAAAAACGTGTCTGGAAACCTTATAAGGGAAAGTTCAAATATTGATCTTGGAGATTTTGTTATTGAGTTTGAAAATATAACGAAAAAAAATGGAGCTTCTCACGACAAAAGTATCAATGAAGTAGTGAGCAATTTCTCTAGGGTTCGTAATCGATTTACAAATTTTTTACCAGATGTAAAAGAAATCAGAACCCCAGCAGTAAATCCTACTACTGACAGTAAAATTATTCAAGTCAGAATTCTATACTTTCCTACAAGTGGTACTGTAAATAACAAGTAAATACAACATAAGCCTATAGTGCATCTAAAGTCCGTGATAGATTATTTCTATATTTATACTCTGTTTTATTTAAAAATCTTCGCTTACGCGTAAGTATGCATTTTTAGAAAGATGGAATTTATGTCTTTCTGATATTTACTTAACTTCACTTGCCACCTGAACATATCTCTCAAGTTCATTAAAGTTCAGATACTTATACGTTTCATCTGCGACAGTATCTAACATTTTAGTGTAATTCAAATACTCCGATGGAGTAGGAATACGGCCCGTCATGGCACACACTGCAGCAAGTTCCGCGGAAGCCAGATAAACATTAGCACCCTTTCCTAATCTATTCGGGAAATTTCTAGTTGATGTAGAGACAACTGTGCTCTTCTCAGCCACTCGGGCTTGGTTGCCCATGCAGAGAGAACAGCCAGGCATTTCCGTCCGAGCTCCAACAGCGCCAAAAATACTATAGTAGCCTTCGTTTGTTAGCTGCTCTTCATCCATTTTTGTCGGAGGAGCAATCCACAATCTAGTTGGGAGCCCTTCCTGTTGATTTTTTTCAAGTA
>Ga0209090_10000167_pt1 | contig 40027 bp, 29 predicted proteins | sample ArcticOcean_MG_C_9_FD_187432 | JGI IMG/M metagenome (GOLD analysis project Ga0209090, IMG submission 187432) | Marine microbial communities from western Arctic Ocean - ArcticOcean_MG_CB2_152 (SPAdes) (version 2) | ecosystem: Environmental > Aquatic > Marine > Oceanic | place: Arctic Ocean... | reverse complement strand
TGGCCCGGGGGGGGGCTCGAGTCATTAGCGTATGTGACGGTCACGAGTGCCCTAAAGCCCCAAATACATCAGTCATTTGCGGATCGGCTCCCGGGCTTTGTACGGGTGGTCATACCTAATTTTGGACAGGCACCCACACCGCACGTGCCCGGGCTTGGGGCGATCCATATCTCCCAGAGATCTCAGGCTGCCAGCCCGGGCCTGAGTGTGAGCCAAACTTTGCCAGTGAGACTCAGAGGCTAGACTCACCGGAGCCGCCAGTGCTATTCCCTCCAAGGCTTGTGATATGGCATACCCCGAGTGGCGGAATATACTGTGTAGGCGATTGCACACACAACGACCCCCCCCTTACCAAACTGGCCTAATTTTGTTTTGGTACATACGTTTTAACAAGTCCGTTTGAGGCCCTCTGGCCCTCAACACAGGCCCCGAACTCCCGCGTACACCGCCATGGTAGCTGCGGAGGCCCCATTAAAAAGAGACGCGCTTACCGCGCGATTTTCGCCCGAAGCGCGTTACGGCTGAGAAACGCGGACGACGCATAGACTGACATCTGATGGGCCACTGCTGCAGTAAAGCATCTCAGATCGTCGGCGGCCACACAAACGACGATATCCGACGCTGCGGTGGCCTGATCGGCTCGAAACGGCGTCAAAAAAGACGATCGCGTCGAACATTTCATGGTTCGCTCATTTTTCGGCTCGACGCAGCTCATTTGCTGATGCTTTTTTGCATAGCGTCGTCCGGCTGCCGGCGCCCACGAAAATGACTGGGCTGCATGCTCCGAGTATACGATACGGCCAAAGCGCGCGGCCATACCAATTATATACTACCGTTTGAGCGGGTGAAAACGCTTAAACTCGCTTTGATCTCGTAGGCGCGTTTGGTAAGGGGGGTTCGAAGTGTTACGAGTACTTTTGTCCAAACTGCCCACCTAACCCTGGCTAGTTTGGTAAGGGGGGGGTCGAAGTGCACGGCCAGTACCGACCCTGAGCGACCGACCCAGGGGAAACTCTAGATCACTAGTAATTGACGGGATTCCACGTCGCGGGACTCGCGGCCGCCCCGTGCCCATCAATTAGCAGTTCTAATTAACTTGAAACTTAGGCCGACCCGGGGCTTCTCCGATATCGCAATAGCGGCCTCGTTGGACCTATACTGCCGCACCGATAGTCTCTGATGGCCAAACACACCCCTATACGCCGGAAAATTCCGGTTTGTACTCATTTTTAGCCCTTTTTTGCAAAAAACCGAACCCACTAAAACCCGCCCAAACACCGTGACTACAATTACGTTCAAACACTTACCTCAAACACTTACAATCGTGCCAAAACACTTACAAAACACGTACGAAGAGGTCTTGCGTCCCACCCTGGCCAAACCATTGAAGCGGTGCTACCTGCGGCTGTCGGCGCCTGCGCTCGATCTCGCCACGCCGGCATCTACGCGCGTCGCACCCAGCGGCACTTCAGTAGATCGCAAGATTATAGGCCAATCAAGTTGTGTAAGTGGACTCGTGGTCTAACTCGGCTATCTGGTCGAAATAGCGGACTGCCAATGCCGCAGGGCCATTTAGTAGCAGTACCTATTCTCCACATGCCACCGTGACGGTGCACTGGCAGGCACTGGCAGCCCATGTGCATCGTTTGGTATTTAATTGCGTTTCACGATACTAGTTCCGGTACTCACTGGCAGGCTCCCGGCGGGCCGACTCGGACCTCAGGCTCGGACTCGGAGGCTCAGGCTCAGGCTCAGGCTCCGACTCGGTGTCACTGTCACTACTAGCCTGAGTCTGAGCGCCGCGGCAGCCTGACTCGGAGGCTACTCAAGTTGCCAGTGGAGAGAATATATATGACCCGGCGGGAGTTAAAGGAAAAGCTACTGCCAGGACGTGCGTCCCTCGCTCCGGCCGCAGTGTCAAATCAGCAACAGCCCGAGGCTCGTGGTTCCGCTATCTGGCTCCTGCTCAGGCTGAAAATCTACTACCTACCTACCTCTCTGAGCCACAAGAAAGACATGTTTGGGCCTAGCGCCCAAATACCGGCCTAGGGAAGCAGCCAACCGACCCGGGGCCATCGGGTGGGTAGATTGGGTCTCGATCGTATCCCATAGTAGGTTCTGAAGCGACTTGGTTAACCGCGTGCGCGTTCGGAAGCCCCGTTCGACGTGGCGTCCGCGATGATCATCTTTTCCGGCATCACAGAGCCAGTCTGTTGTACTAGCGGTGTTAATGTTCACATACCATACCCCCCTGCTTTTATAGTCACAGTGAACACAATTTGATAGCTCTTGCAAGATACTATAGCTTTACGTGCGGGTATTTAAGTTTACGTGCGGGTTTCTGATTTGACCTCAAGGCCCATAACTTTTGTGCATCCAGCCCGTTGGGTACGAACTTGGGACGGTTAACAAGCCTAGTATAGCTTCTATCCACGTCTTATAGGTACCTTCTTAATCCTCCGGCGTCTCAAAGGCGAAAATGGTAAAAACGTAACATGTCTTTCTTGTGCCTCAGAGAGGTAGGTAAATTTACATACAGGCAGGCATCTTATATCCTGAGTCCATGAGAATGGCTTTGTGCTCTGAACAAGATATCAAGTGCGAAGGGGTGTTGCAAAAAAAAGGCGGGATCCGATGGCAAAAGCGCTATTTTATCTTGCGTCAGAGTGGAACAAAGCCAGCCCAGCTGACATACTTCAAGGACGAAAAGACCCGTCTTAGTGACACCGCCAGAGCAAGCCTTGAGCTAACTTCGGATACAAAAGTCGACTTGCTCCTTGGCAGGCCGCATGCATTCCAAGTAATCTTAAAAGGTCAAGCACGAACACAAATTTGATATTATGATGTATATTAGGCCGCGCACTAAAAGTAGCCTCAGAGACACACGAGGACCGAGACAGATGGATAAAATGCCTTCGTGATTGCATATCAGTAGTTGTTAGCCAAACAATGGTACACGTGTGTATTATAATCCGTCTATTGTATTACCACAACACACCCTCAGTTTTCTGGCACTGATTGGTTTGTTGACCCAAAGTGCAATTCGCGCCTTCTATTGGATGACTACTTAGATCCATATTTTCTCTTACTCTAGGTATAAACTGTTACACAAAGTTGGGTCGGGGGCATATGGATTTGTCGTTGCCGCAGATGATGTAAAAATTTATGTCTGGTTCCTATCTACATATACGCCCATAGGTCTTGACAGGTAAAAAGATTGCAATTAAAAAAGTGGCAAACGCATTCGAGGACATGGTAGATGCGAAGCGCATGCTGCGCGAGGTGAGACTAATGCGTCAATTTAATCATCCAAACGTCGTTAAACTATATGATATCATGGAACCACCATACATCGAAGGATTTGAAGATTTATATATTGTTACGGAGCTGATGTCAACTGACCTACAGAAAATATTGTATTCCAAGACAAAACTCACCGGCGAGCAAATGCAGTATCTTGTTTATCAGTTACTTGCTGGAATGAATTACATAAATTCCGCATCTGTTCTCCATCGAGATCTTAAGCCGTCTAATTTACTGATTGATATTCAAACATGCAACCTACAGATATGTGACTTTGGTTTGGCGCGGGGCACCACTGGTAAAAAAGAGGCGATTGATGATAATATGATAACAAAAAGTAATAATGAAGTAGTAGGAGTCTCATCACAAGAATATACCGAATATGTAGTCACTAGATGGTATCGTGCGCCTGAAATTATGCTTGGCTTCCATGCGTACGACCAAGCAATTGACATGTGGTCGATTGGATGTATCTTTGGTGAAATGCTTCTTTTACAGCCTGTGTTTCCTGGAAATGATTACATTCACCAGCTCAAGCTCATTGTCAAATTACTGGGGCGCCCACCTAAAGCAGATCTCTGGTTTGTCTCCAATCAAAACGCAATGAATTTTATGCTGCAGCTCCCTGATTACAAGTCCCAGAACTTCCAAGCAAAATTTCCCAAGGTTGAAGATGTTGATGCACTGAATCTTCTTGCGCGTATGCTTGTATTCAACCCAAAAGGTCGCATCTCTCTTCGCGGGGCACTCAAACATAAGTATGTCGAAGATTTTCGTGAGTATGAGCTCGAGCAAGATGCCGGTTTTCATGTTAAGGTTGATGATATCGAGGCAACTAAGCTCAACAAAGGTTGCCTACAGAGAATGCTTTACAATGAAATACGAGCATTCCACCGCAAGGTACCGCCACATCACAGGGCCGAAAAAGGAATGTGTTTCTGACGCGGCGAGACCCAGGTTATTAAGGTTATGTGCTAGAGGCAGCCGGGTGGGGGGGGTGTAGTTAAATAAAAATAATGCGACCAATGCTCCACGGTCTAGCTCGGCGACGCCGGCAGTAGGGATAGACTCAGAGACGTGGATAGGGCGTGTTTATAGCCTTGGGTTACTAGCAGCCTAGTGGGGATGTGCAAACTGCCCTAGGAAGTACTCTTTTTAGTGCAGCCTGAACCTACCAGTACAGTAGCCTGCTATTACTAGCCCGGGCCTCAGTTACAGGCTGGGTCACCGTGACCGTGACGGTACAACAAGTTGAACTCAAGCCCGGGCCCGGGCTTAAAGTTGCTACTACTATTCGGCGGGGTCTCTTTGGGCCGGAGCAACGGGGCTTCATAGTGCCCCACCTCAACTTAAAACCAGGAAGGCTCGCCGGCGTACTACAAGTTAATTGCGAGCGGCTCCAGATGCGAGTACTAGTATCCGGCTCCGGGCCGGTCCGGGGCCCCGGGGCCGTCAGAGTCACGTTCGGGCTACTGGCACCGCGCCCGGACCCCTAGGCGCGTAGCCGACGCTCGTTTATTTCTACTATATTTTCCTACAGGCATACACAAAATCGATTATTCTAATACTAGTAGTAGAACTTGAAGTAGCATCGTCCGGGGAGCCCCCCACCATCCCCAGAACCCTCTAGAAGGACCCTGATAAGCCGACTCGGAGGATTGCACTAGAATTAAACAAACAGGCCGGTTGGTGCGACGTTATGGGCGAAAGGCGGCCATGTTTTTTGGCGCGTTTTGGGCACCGGACTACGCGCGGTCCGTGATGATCCCCTGGAGGTGAGTTCCCAGGTGTCCTCAATATGGTCGAAGTGGCCTGAAAAGCATGCCCATCATCGTGACACCACGATGTCCGTCGGCGAGTCGATGGCAATCTCGGCCGAGAACTTGAACTTCAAGTTGTTCGGGCCAGAATGGACTCGGTTGCAACTCCAGCGCAGCTAGTAGAGGGTAGTCCCGGTCCGGTGGCTGCGACGACAGACTCGGAGGGAGTCCATGGGGCGATGCCCCATTTTAGATAGCTGGGGTCTAGTACCGTAACCAACGGCATATTAACGACTGCTGAGAAGTCAAAGTTAGCAAAACCTGCCGGTTTCGTAATTAATTCAAATATTCTTTTTCCTCCTACATGTAGTCTAGGTAACATACTCGGATGTCAGATAAGTCTTCGAGCATTCATACTTTTAAGGTTCATGATTGCGATCCTGAAAAGGCCGTTGGCTATTGGATAGCTGACAATCTTCTTGAAACGACGTATCAGCTCATGGTCGGCGAGCTTGCAATCGCCATGGCACGCAAAACTATCATCCTTCTTATAGGGATGGGAAAGAGCATATTTTTGAGACCAATCGAACTCAATGACTCGAGCATTAGATGCATGCATGCACGCTTTTGGGGGGAATCTATTGAGCCTTGTGGTCCTAATTTCATAAATGCTGTCTCCGGGACCCTGAGGCTTGGGGTCAACTACAATGTCATGCATATTGGCCATCATACTCTGGCGGACTTGCCCTTCCCAAGACCCAAGGCCACTTGGAGCATCAACCGTGAGGATGCTAGAGTAACTCCCCCAGCCAAGAATAGAACCGGCCTTCACTCTATACTGAGTAACAGTTGCCTGTGCATCTAAAGTTGCCTCGTCCCCTGCAGAGAGTTGCGGTCCCAAATAAATTCGATGCCATTTCCCCCAGATCCCAGGCAAAGCGCCTGCTCGGCGAGCTTGCAAAAGGTAACGGTTGATCGGCGCACCATGACAGCATGGTTTATACCAGGAAACGCGAAGGAATGGTGCGCGATGACCAATCGTGGACACAAAATGAGCAACCACGCCAAGAGGTACCATGGGTGCATCAGGCACTTTTGGTTTTGTTTCAACTTCCACAGAAACAGAAGTTGCAACACCAGAGACAGTTAGCAGACGGAGACGGAAGTAATACCGTAGACCTGGCGAAAGAGTTTGCGTAAGACAAAAGGCTCCCCTGCTATGTGCGATGGTCTGAAATGTGCAGGCCATTGAATGGGCTTTAGAATCAAGCTGAGTGCTAGATAGCCCCTGGTTTTGGTCTGATGAGCACCCTCTTTGTTGACTAAGATGAAGAGCTCTTAATGATGCTACCTCGAGCGTGAATTCAACAGGGAGAAGAGACATAGTGGGATGGACATTAGAAATATCGAAAGCTCCATCCCAAGATATACGTGCACGATCGAAGGCTGAGCGTGATCTTGCAACAAGCGACACGGTAGGTGGAAGAGGTGATAATAAAACAAGAGCGGCGTTTCCGATGTGCGCTAGAAGTCTGCACTCCACCGAAGCAGATGATGCACGTAGAAGACGAACAGTTCTACAAGTCCCTGGGTGTGTGCCGTAGGAAACACCACTTTTAAGGCTGACGGCACAAAAATCGACCACCGGGGCAAATGTAGTAAACGTAGTCAGGTATGTGTCTGTTTGACATGAGTAAATCTGGATTTGGTAAGCAGGAGGTTCCTGTTGCTTGACATGCAGAGGACACGACCAAGATAGTTTGACACATGATAGCTGCGACACATGATTACTGGCCATGCCACGGATTATTGGAGGATTTGGCAAAGTTTCTACTTCAAGGACATTTGACGTGTCCCAGTAAAACTGGCTGGCACCAAGCGGACGCAGATCTATGCTGCAGTGCATCCTTATACCGCATCTTGTATCTGCTGGAATTCCAAGCACTGCAACAGTATCACCAATGGGTAGAGTCAGCTTACGAGCCCGACTTTGTAATCTTTGAAATGCCGCTCCCTCACAACGTCCTTCTATATACTGACGAGACTTGAGCTTTAGTGATGCAAGCACACTGCATGCATCCGTCTCATTGGGAAGACTGAGGGTCACTTCATTGCTTCCCGCTATGCACGAAAGTAGAGTTGGTGACTCTAACCCAGTAAACCAACGCACAGGTGACGATTTGGCTGATGTGACAGCCTCAGTTCCAGAGAGACCTTTACAAAAATATTCTGTCTGAAGTGTGATCAGGTATTCTGTGTTTATCGAAAATTGTGGGAATGCCACCAGGAGTGCCCGTGTGCCTTTTTCACTTGTGAAATTGTACCACTTTAGAGCAGTCCTGCTTTCCGGCTCAGTTTCTACGTTGCCAGTTTGCGATATGCGTTGCCAGTTCGCGATATACCGGATGCCAGACTGCTGATCTGGTGCTGCCACTGCAGCTGGGGCCCTTTGGGAAGCTTCGCAACCCCAGAGTATGCAAACATTTCGACCCATGCCCAGAACCGATGGAGCTGGTGGTGGCGTTAGTATTCTGATTGATGTCTCCGCATAAGGTACTTGCCCCATCTTATCGGCCAATCGAAACATGTACTGAGCACCTCGCACTGGTAAGCATACCTCCCAACCTTTTTTCAAGGAGTGCAAATTCTGCCATTGCCCCTCTCCGGGCAGCTGAGTCTGCAGCATGGGCTCATGCGGGGAATCTTCAGCCTGAAGAAACACGGTGCTGGCCCCTAATCTATCTATAGTCAAGCGCATGATTGGACAGGCGCTATGCCTTCAATACGATCATATCAAAGTCGTTACACAGGATACAAGGGGGCTTTCACCATTGCTTTCACCTATTTCCGACTCGTATCCTCTTCCTTGCTATGAAGATTTTGCATAGACCGCGAGAACGAGTGCGCCAGTGGCCCAGGATGGAAATTCGGACGCGGTTGAATATGCACCTGCCCCGAAACCTGCGGCACGTGTCCAGATAGACCTCCGAGTCTAGGTCCCCCGGCGGCGGACCCCGCCGGCGGCGGGCCCCGCCGGCGGGCCGGGCCCGAGCCGGTCCAGCGGCCCCGGCCCGGGGCCCGACGTCACTGGCACACCGGTTGTTTTTGTCACGGTATCACGGACCATCACTGCCACTGCAGTGAACCATGATGCGCATTTCCGCAGAGCCTGGGATCATCATAACCCGTCGCTCACTCATTCTAGCTTACGGCTGCTAGACTAAAGTGTCGAGCCGCTACCGTGGCTTCCGAGGCTCGCCGGCGCTTAAAGGCAGCGCCAGGCAGCCCGAAGGGCCGCATCTGCGTACGGTATAAGTGATGCGGGCGACTTATATCGTGTGCGAGGGGCGCGCAGCATAGTTACACCGAACGCAGAGGCAGCACAAACTTCTGAAGCGGTGCCATCTGCCGTTAACGCCTGCGCTCGATCTCGCCACGCCTGCATCTACGCGCGTCGCACCCCGTGGCACTTCAGTAGATCGCAAGATTATAGGCCAATCAAGTTGTGTAAGTGGACTCGTGGTCTAACTCGACGATCCGGCTGAGATAGCGACTGCCATCATGAACCGGCCGTAAGCTAGAATGAGGCTCAGGCTGCATAGTAGGGGGGGGGTATGCACCAACTTCAATAAGGTGCCCGTGCTGCCGCGGCCACTGGCAAAAATACTACAACTTGCCAGTGAGGCCACCCGGTGGCCGGTCACGCCGCCATGGCCACGGTCACCGTAACGGCCGCGGTAACTTGAAAATTAGAATGAGCCTCCTCAGGCTATCGTCCACGAACTCGCCGGGCCATCGATTTGGAAGCGCCCTTTGTTCTCTGTCAAGTCACGGTTGTGCCAGTACCCGGGCTGTGACCAGCCCGGAGCATCAGAGTCACCGAGTCAGAGTTCGACACGCCCAGCTTTAGGTTCACAGGGCGATTTGGGTCTCAGGCTGACTTTTCAGGGATATAATGTTGGCTACTAACTGTTACAAATCTACCCAGTAGCCACTAGACTCGGTCATTCAAACTGCGATGACAGACAATCGTCACGCATACTTCATCCGCTGCATATCTGCAATCTCAGGAATAGATGATAATCCCGTGTTTGACAGCCTTGATCCACTTGCATCTTTTCTGGATGATCCCTCGTGTACTGTTCTTCGAGCCGGGGTACGCGAAAACGGCACGGTCCTGTTGTCGACGCTCCTAACAACAGAGGACGTAGCATCAACGGCTTGTCTACATAACGTTTTATATTTTTCAGTGACTTTTTAATGGACGATCCCCGATAGAAAGCATGCCTAGGTTGCATTCGTGAAGCGTCTAGCTGTGTCTCTGAACGCTAACAACTTGACTTCAGCCGTACTGCCGTGCGTGTCGGTGTCTGATTAGCGTGAAAAAATATTCTAAATTAAAAGCCTCGTGTCAGACTCTCACTTGGTCGCTTTGGGGCTGCAGTGTCACTGCATGAGGTACTAAAAGAACTGTATTGCCCAATTCTCTTGTGTGCCGAGGACTCGCAATGCATTCCTCAGAGCGTTAAAGGGCTACTGTCTAGACTTGAGCACTCTTTGTGCTCCTTGACTGGCCTTCAGAATGACAGCACTGAGGCGCCGAACTGTGTGTGATTATCCTTTTTTTTTAATGTCAACTTCTATTAAGTAGATGTTTTCGCTTGAGTCTTTTGTCAACATTAAATCAGTGACAGACGAAATTGACCTTTGGAACAATATGCGGTCATCAATGAGCATTGATGGTGATCTTATTCATGGCGTTGCCAGCGCGCTTGAGCCGTTGCGGGAGTGGTTCAACACTCTGGAAATGCCCACGTGGTCGCAAGCAGGCGAGTTTATAGACCAGGTTATGGAGAGCCTAGATCGCGTCTGGAAAGCGGAGGGTCGTGGATCTCAAGTGTAATGCCCCAGTCCCCAATCACGAGTTTTATCTTATGCACCCACAGGTACCCCGAAAAGCGCATGCGCCATCTCCTGGATATTATGAGCAGTGCCGTGGGTCGAAGTGTGCAGCGTGAGCTTAGGGTCATCGGCATCTGGGAAAAAACATTCGCAACGGTCCGGCCAGAACTAATTTTAGGTCTTCGTCTGTGTGAGAGCTGGTGCAAGGCATGCGAAGAGTTGATAATCCTCTGGAAGGACAATACCAAAGGGCACTCCTGGGTTGGCTTTGACTATAAAGATGAATTTATGTTGCTATTAGTACGCCGGCTCCAAGAAATCATCACACTCCGTCAAACGCGCGAAGAATTGAGTCGTTTACTTACTGGAGAATTTGACAGAGAGAATGTTCAGAAGCAGATGCAAAATGTTCGCAGTGGAACTATGGTAGGCTCCCTGGGCAAGCATTTTGCTGGGATAGACCCTCTGCTGTGCAGTCACCACACCGACGCTGCCTGGTCTTCATCCAGGGTGGCGATGCAGGCGTAGAATTTTTTACATACAAGTATGATGTACCTAGGCACAGAGCTGTGGAGAAATATGAAAAGTCGCTGGTTCCATTGGATTTCCAGATTGCAGCTAATTTTAGGCAGATAATTTTACCATTGCATGAGACCCCACTCCCTCTCCTGCACGAACTTCGGCAATTTAAACATTTGCTTTCGAGACGCAATATCCGCAGAGGACTTGTCAGTGAGCGGGAAGCCTTGCTTCACCAGCTGGTTGATATGATCGAAAACATGGGAGAAAATTTTCATGTATTAATTCATAATGCAATCTGGCTGTGCGTCTTACATATCCAGATCTAATATTGATACATTAGGCGACCAGCGGACTGGAAAAAAGTTCTTGCCTATTGGGCAAGCACGTCAGTGGAATTATACGTGCCAGGCAAGTTTCCTTCCACGTTCAAGATCTCGCCGAGGGGAACTTGGAACTCTTTGGAGACCTTGAGCACGCCAGAGTTCTACCGAGCCTAGGTAGCGAATTGCAGTCCAGATGTCGGAAGACAGAACATGAGCTATTGGGCGAATGGATTGCAGAAGTCAAGAATGAATTGACAAGTAGCGAGGCTGGCATGCGCACGAAAGGAAAGTTGATGGAAATTACTCAAGGGGGCGTACTTATTGTCAACTACTCTTCGCGTCTCGTCCAACTACTTCGAGAAGTCAGACAGTTGACTGAACTGGGTGTGACTGTCCCAGACAGCATTAAACAAGCCGCCAAAGATGGTGAGCAATACTATCGATTTGGAGTCGTGCTGAAAAAGGTGGCTTCTTTTTTCAATAGTATGGATACACAGATACTTAAGACTCAACGCCCAATGCTGTTGAATGCCCTCATGGCCTTTGAGGAAATTGTCGAGAAACGCAACACGCATGGAGGGGCAATCGAGTGGAGGACCCCAACAGAGTATGAACGCTACGTTGAGCGGCTCCAGCAAGCAGCCACTAAGCTTGCACATGAAAACCGCCAGCTTCGGCACATCCATCATGAACTTTGTACCAGTGTGGTGCTGCTCATGGACATTGACATGCTCAAGCACAGGAGCAGATGGAAGCAGCATTTGCTAGAGATTGTGGGTCGCATAGATGATCTTTCAGACCGATATCCTCAGGACCAAATGCGCAGGTGGGTAATACATTGGGACTATCAGGTCTACAAAGTACTGGAGGCTGCATATTGTACTGGCTTGGAAACCCTCAATGAATCCCTTCAGCTCCCAGAGAGTTTAAGAATTGAGCTTGGCTTGTTCTCTAGTTCAGAGAAGATGCCCCTTCAACTCAAGCCTGGTGTCGAGGAGATCCGCTCCATCTACTACCACGAGCTAAAGAAGTTTGTATCAGCCCCCGATGCATTTAAAGGGCTTAATGGTAGCAACGAAGTCTATATGCAGTGCCGGGATATCAAGTTTCTGCGCCAGATTACAAAATAAAATATAGGTGTACTCCAAAATGGCAGGATCGAATACAAAATCACTAGTTCGCGTCTACGTCAAGGCGGAGTTATTGTTTGCTGAACTATGTAATCTACTGGAGCAATATGAGTCTTGGAGTAGTCTATGTGCCACGGCGGACCTCGATGCTGTGATCGAGCTTTGCTGCAGCTCACCAACTTTGTTTGAAACAAATTTCAAAGCTCTTCGAGACAAGCGCCGAGAGGCAGAGAGACTACCTGACTTCATCAAGGTTGATTGTATATGTGTGAGCCTGGGACCTCTAAAGCAAAGTCTTGAAGACAATTTTCAACGTGCCTACGAGACCCTGCTGCTGGTCCTTAAGAGAACCATGACCGATGATATAAATGAGGTAACACGTACGATTACTGATTTCGCTCCATTGTAAATTACTAATAGGTCAAAACATACCTAACAGAGTCCACGGAAATGCTGGCCTCGCGGCCCCAGTCTGTTGAAGACATCTCCATCGCCCAAAAGAATTGGCGGGAGATTGATGGTCGTCGAGACAACATGCAAGCTAAGAGCAGGGGTCTCCTGGACCTTGGGTCAATTCTTGGTCTGCATGCAGCTGGAACTCATATTGATACCGCCGGCCTTTCTGGTAAAGCAAGCAGTCTTTCAGCTCGCTGGACAGCATTCACTGATCAAATGGAAGCCTTCAATGAGATGATTGAGATTCAGAAAGGCGCTCTCAAAGCTCGACTTGAGGAACACGTGATCGAACAAAATCAAGCCATAGATAAATTTGCGGAGCGGTGGCGGGCACTTAGACCTACAGGCCTTGGCCTTTGGGATCTTGATAACGTTCGTAGAACTTTCGATGAGCTCAACGAGCCAATTTGCCGCGTCCTCAAAAGACAGTTTGATAACTTTTCTGTTTGGATCCAGGTGGCAGGCCCAATTGCAAGATTTCAAAGATCGAGCTGACGAGCTAGTAGAAAATTTTATTAGCTTCAATATGCCGGTACCGCCACGATTTGATGGGCTGTCGGTGATTGAATTAGACATCACAATGTCATCAACTTCTTGGTCCCTGCTAAGGGATTACCTCAGTGAGCTTGATTTGCTTGAGAAACAGGACTGGATCAGTTTTCGGGGCAATATGCATCTACTACATGACTTGGCAATGAGTTGGAGAGACAAAGTCAAAGAGAGAATTGTTGCTGGGCAGGCCAATGCTGTCATGTTGCACCTCTCAACACAATTAGAACGCATCAAGGCGGCAGCAGCCACCCTAAAGTACTGTCATGGGAAAGATTTTAAGGATGAGCACTGGAGTGCCTTGCTTCAGGGCAAGCTTGGTCTCAGGAAGGAAGTTAGACTGGAGTCACTGACCGTTGGCCACTTTGTCACTACCTTGGACAAAGTTTTAGAACCCGCTTTTCTTGGATTTGTCAAGGAGCTCCAGGCTCAGGCACAAGGTGAAGTACTGGTCCGTGACGCTCTCCAAGAGCTCACCGTGTGGTCGCAGACCGCTGAATTGAGTCTTGTAGAGTACAAGGAGCAAGGCAGAAAATCTATGCTTGTCAAAGATTGGGGAAGGATGTTCTTGGATCTGGGCGACAAGCAATCTCTACTCTCTTCTCTAAAAGAGTCCCAATTCTACCGTGCTTTTGAAAGCATCGGTAAGTGGAGCAACAAAGCCTATGCATACCCCACACTATCGGAAATTCAGGCGCAAGTTACGACAATAAAATGTCCAATCTTGACTTCGTTCTTCATGCGCTTAATACAGTACAGAGGAAATGGGTTTACCTTGAGCCTATATTCGCCCGGGGAGGTCTTCCAACTGAGAATAAGCGTTTTCGGGGCGTGGATGAGGATTTCCGAGAGATAATGTGCCTTGTGGAAGTAGATCAAAAATTGTTTTCCAACTGCGTATCTTGCATGGGTTTTGTGGTTCATGCCTGCATCATGCGTGCCTCTCAGGTTCAATTTGGTTGACCCTCACGTGCACCACGACATCAGAAGAACCTTGGAGACAATGCTGGAGCAACTTGAACGGTGTCAAAAGGCACTGTGCAATTTCTTGGAAGAAAAAAGGGCCACATTCCCACGATTTTACTTTATTGGGGATGATGATCTCCTGGAGATTCTGGGACAGGCCCAAAATCCCGCAGTGATTCAGGCGCATTTAAAAAAACTGTTCCAGGGTACAACTACAGTACAGTTCAATGAAACAATGACAAAAATCCAAAGCATGGTTTCTGCATCCGGGGAGGTAGTTGACCTGGATAATGCTGTGGCAACCTCTGATCGGGTCGAAGATTGGCTCTCTGCCTTTGCTGAGGAGATGAAATCTACTCTTGCCTCTTTACTGGGTTCCTACTTATTATCATTGACGAAGACAGGCGAAGTAAACTTTGAAATGTACCCTTCGCAAGTCATGTGCATCGGAGAATTAGTGCAGTTCACCGACAGTGTTGAGGCATCTATTGGGAAGGGTTTCACTGATTTGCTTGTCAAGGTCAAGTCTCAACTTACAGCTCTTACGAAACAGGATCTATCGGCAATGCCAGTCGTGCAGATTAAGGTCAAAGCCCTTGTTATGGACATAGTACATAACCTGGATGTTTTAGAACATTTGGATTCCGCTAGATGTCGTGACGTGCACGACTGGGCTTGGCACAAGCAGCTGCGATATTACGTGAGAAACAGCAAGCATATTGCAAATGTTTGTATGTCGGATGGCGACTTTTTGTACACATATGAATATCAAGGAAATGCAGCGAAACTTGTTCACACACCATTGACAGATAGATGCTACCTGACACTAGTACAGGGAATGCATATGGGTTTTGGTGGCAACCCGTATGGGCCAGCTGGCACTGGAAAGACTGAATCTGTTAAAGCTCTTGGTAATGCCTTTGGTAGGCAGGTCTTGGTGTTCAATTGTTTCGATGAGTCGCACCAGCTCCTGACAAACAGAGGCTTTATGTTTCTCAATGAGATTGAGGCTCTTCATGGCTCAGGCTTGATGTTTGCAACCTACGAATGGACATCCAAGAAACTGCTATATGCGGGTTTAACCCACCTCGTAAAGACAAAGGAAACAAACAAGGAGATGGTTGAGTTCATATGCCCTAATAAGGTCAGTAACTCCTCTTCTGGCGAGGAATGGTGGGGAAGTGGCATATCCCTTGTGGTGACTCCAGAGCACAACATGGTAGTGCAAGACAGTCTGCTGGAGAGGGAGACTCTTCGTGCAGAGCCCTTTGCTTCAAGAGTGCAGCAGCCAGAATGGTACATAAAGAAAAGTGCTGTTGAGTTGTCCAGAAACCGCACACGCCTTCAGTTTATGACTAGCGCACAGGAGGGCATTGATGTGCCAAAGAACTCATCATCGGCACAGTATATTGATGCAAAACTTAAGTCACTTCGCATTGACCCTAGAAATGAACACTGGGTGGTGGCATTCCTAGAGTTCTATGGCTTCTGGCACGACAGTAGTTTCATTATTTTTCGTGAGAATGAAGGGGCTTGTGCTCTCTGTAGCTGCGCATGTAAGCAGACCGACATGGAATTCCTAAAAAAACGGTTAACGCTCTTGGAGGTTGCATTTTATATCATTGTAATTGGCAGAGGATGGCACATATACATTGATGACTTGCACTATTTGTCCTGCTTTGTCATGAAGTACGGGAGATGTTGCCAGCAAAACAATTTTGTTGGGCACTGTCAAGTGACAAACTCAAGCAAACTTTCCAACGTTGAGCAAATCAAGGCATTGGGAACATTTGGCAAATACACTGATGTCAAGGCCTGCAGAACCTCTCGTGAAGATTACGTGCGATGGATTGGTGTATATTTTAGCATTTTTGTTGGTGATGTCCACTACAATCAAGTGCGTCTGCTATTCTCCCGTCGCCAACTGCCAAGCGACCTGGAAGGCCAGATATTGGACATGGTAGGAAAGTCACTGCGAGACCTGATGCCTAATTACATTTCAATGCCTTTGGTACACTACCACCCTTTTGCTATCCGATTTCGTGAGGGGAATAACTACACTAGCGCGGCCTCATTCTTATTAAACGAGAATGCTGAGCCAGCACAGCGGCTATTAATCAATGCGAATAATATCCCGACCTGTGCTTACAACAGGGAAATATTTGTAGAAAACAACAAGCCAGATGACAGTCGCCCTGGACTATTGTTAAGGCAGCTACCTCGTTGGGTCTTTCACCTCACGAGACCAAAAGCAAGAGCGGTCCTTACCGGCATCTGCGTCGCCTATGGCCATCATCGTGGGACTCAAAGTATTATCCAAGTTGTCGGAGATAGAATTCGTGATCAACTCGTATGTCTTGCCTTACATGCCGGGTGCTCAACGCATTTCACTTATGATGGTTCCAACAGCGGTGAGTCCCACTCACCAAGTTCAGATACCCGGTGTGTCATTTATCTCACAGATATGTGGTGCTTGGATGCCACAATTCATTCTAGAAGTAGTGAACACTCGCTTACAACAATTGATCCTGCAGGGAGGAACAGATTGGCAAGTTCATTAGACGTACGAACCATTAAATATACAGGGCAAACGTGGTGTGTTAAAGTTCCAAAATATCATTTTGTAGTTGTGCGTCGAGCACAAAGAGACGCCCAGGGACGAGTAATTCAGGCGTCAGTACCAACGATTCAAGGAAATTGCGATGAAGGCATCGACTTTCATAGTATGGGGCGCATCTTTATAGGTTTGGTGAAATGTGGTGCCTGGGGATGCTTTGATGAATTCAACCGGCTAAAGGAAGACCAACTCAGCGCAATTTCACAGCAGATCCAAGTAATTCAGGACGCAATTAAGGCACGCGCGCCAATCTTGAGTCTTTTGGGGAGAGAAATAAATGTCGATTTTAATGCTGGCATATTTGTGACTTTGAATCCTGCCGGTAAGGATTATGGGGGACGATCCCAGATTCCTGATAACCTCAAGGCCCTTTTTCGTCCCGTTGCCATGGGTCAACCGGACAATGAATTGATCGCCGAAGTTTATTTACAGACAGAAGGATTCACTCAGGCACATAGCCTTGCCAAAAAAATTGTGTCCCTATTTACTTTAAGCAAGGATTTATTGAGTCGGCAGCGCCATTATGACTGGGGCTTAAGGGCATTAAAAGCTGTTTTGAATACTGGAGGCAAACTTGCGGTACGAGCGCGAGAAGTATCGCAGGTGAGTGTAGGGATGGAAGCAGAGCTGCTCATCAAAGCAGTGCGCATTAATACACTTTCGAAGCTAACATTCAGCGATACATCTTGCTTTCTAGCACTAATTGGGGACATATTTCCTGGTGTGGAATCAAGCGATGTTGCTGGTGGGGAGTTGGAAGTAGCAATTCGGAAGGTCATGCAGAGCACGGCCTTTTCCCTGAGTCCGGACGAGACACAAATTTGCAAGATGCTGCAGCTCAAAGAGGCCCTTGACCAGCGAATGGGTTGTGTTGTCGTTGGTCCTTCTGGATGTGGCAAGTCAACAGTCTGGCGTGTCCTCAAGGCGGCTTTGATTGAACGTGGTCAGGCTGTTCAGGTACATGTGATGAATCCTAAAAGTATGCCACGACAGCAACTTCTTGGCGAGATGGACTTGGACACCCGTGAGTGGACTGATGGTGTACTGACAGACGCAGCGCGCAATGTAGTCAAGGAACCAGCTGAGGTGCGTTCCTGGATTGTCTGCGATGGAGATGTGGACCCAGAATGGATCGAGTCTCTAAATTCGGTTCTCGATGACAATCACTTGCTGACACTACCTAGTGGCGAAAGAATTTCCTTCGGTGGCAATGTGAATTTCCTATTCGAGACACATGACCTTCGTTTTGCATCTCCCGCAACAATAAGTAGGATGGGAATGATATTCCTCGCCGATGAAGACATCAATAAAAAACGAGTCGTATCAAAGTGGCTTTTGAGCCAAGATAACGCCAACCGTAGTCGTCTTGAAGCCTGGCTTGAGGACATCTTTTACAAAGCATTGGACTATCTTGTACGCATGCGCTCTTTTGTTGTAGAAACGACACTTGTAGGCACGATTTTGAACGGACTGTCGTCCATTTCAGGAGTATCCACTAAGCTTTCTTTTGTAGTTGGAATCATCCGGGGTCTAGGCGGCAATCTCTCGGCCTCAGACCGATCTTGCTTTGCGAAAGAAGTATTTGTCTGGGCCAGGGAACGCCCACCTGACATCGGCGCTCCACTAGACTGTGACGTTGATATTTCAGGCGAGAAGTTATTTAGTTACAGTTCGCAATGCGGAGGCATTTCCGAGGGTGCAGATAAGGAGCTGACTCTGAAAAGTGTAGTTGAGACAGCTTTAACCCAACGAACCATGGCTCAATTAAAACCATGGATTAAAGCTGCCGAACCATTTATTATAGTGGGAAATGAAGGCTGCGGCAAGGAACTTATGATTCAACACGCTTTTGCGCAGCGGCGCAAAGTTGTTGTCACAATAATCAATTGCTCTGCTCAGACCAAGGTCGCACATGTAATTGCTAAGATTCAGCAGCGCTGTAGCTTGTTCTCTGCTTCAGATGGGCGTGTGTACCGTCCACGTGATTGTGAACGACTTGTTCTTTATCTAAAAAATCTCAATCTTCCCAAACCGGACATGTATGGTACTTGTATGCTGGTTGCATTCCTGCAACAACTTGTAACCTTTGGGGGGTTTTACGATGCAAGCCTCGAGTTTCTTCGCATAGAAGATATCCAAATTGTTGCATCAATGAACCCGGCAACGACAATTGGCAGACACCCGCTCAGCACGAGATTCACGGCAATAGTCCGGATATACTACCTTGACTACCCTGAGACACACGAACTTTCGACTATCTATGAGAAGTTACTAAAGATAGCATTCAGGCGAGTCATAGCTGAGAGAGGAGCGGAAGTTGCTTCAAATTTGGCAAACTTTATGAAGCTAGAGGAATGCGCTAAGCTTGCAAAGACTCTTGTTGAAATATATGAAAAAATCAAGGCAACATTTCTGGTCGACGATGCAAGGCATTACCTGTTTACGCCACGGGATTTATCTGCGTGGGTAAATAATCTTTCCCAGTACGACCTTGGCGGTGAGGACCTCCTTGATGTAATTTCGTATGAGGGATCCAGGATCTTCAGAGACCGCATGGTTGACGAGGAGAGTGAATCAAAACTGGATAGCATTATGAGCACTACCCTTCGGTCTAAATTTCAATTCATTCCCTCGCTGACTGATATACATTTTACAACAATGGGCCTGGCAGCCATAGGTGGTCACACTAAATACCTCAACCAACAACGCTCTGAATCTAGTGGTCCTGATAGTCTGAACACGCCATTGCTTGTACGCACCACTCGAACGGAATTTCAGTCCTACGTGCAAAAAGGAGTCGAACACTACGAGCGCGAGACTGCTGAGCTTAACATGCTTTTGTTTCCCCAAATTCTCGAGCATATATCTCGAGTGGATCGCGTCATCTCTAATCCTGGCGGCAACCTGCTGCTCATCGGACGAAGTGGTGTTGGGCGTCGAACAGCAGTCAAAATCGTATCACATATGCATGGTTATGATTTTTACAATCCATCTCTGACTCGCTCTGCTGAAGAAGATGCTATGAGGCATTTCCGTTCGGAGCTGAAACCAGTGTTTCATAGCGTTGCAACGGAAATGGGTCACTCTATTCTATATTTAGAGGACCACCACTTTTCCTGTGAGGCTGTTCTTGAACTTGTAAATTCTATGCTCTCATCTGGCGAAGTCCCAGGACTATTCAGCAATGAGGAGCTTGAAACCCTTTATGCTACCATGCACGAAGCAATGATGGACGAGGGCACAGAAATAAATCCTTACGACTACTTTACAAAAAGAATACGCCGATTTATCCATATTTGCGTGGCAATGGATCCAACTAGTAAAAGTTTTGACGTTCGTTGTGAATCTAATCCCGCTCTCTTCACGAGATGTACAATTCTTTGGATGGGCAAATGGAGTAGGTCTAGTATGAGATCCGTGCCAGCTATGATTGATGGAGTTAAAACACTCCTCTCGGCGGACAGCAGTTCACCTGATGCTGCTGAAATCCAAAGGCTTGACTCGAAAACGAGCATGCGAGGTGGTAAAACAGCAAGCAAGGACGATAAGGATATAGCTTTGGAAGAGCGGCCTAGCACAAAAGCCGACGTGGATGAAAATCTTCTGGATGCATTGATAAGAATCCACGAATCTGCCGATTTAGCATCTCCACGCGAATTTATGGTTTTCCTTGAGAACTGGAATGTGCTTTACAGCCAAATGCATTTCGGCATTCAGACTAAGCTAAAGCACTTAAGGGCAGGATTAAAAAAAATTGGAGAGGCATCGATGACCGTGGACTCGCTCTCGAATAACGCAGAGCTGGAACAGGAAAAGCTCCACGATGCCCAAAGAAGTGCGGATGATGCCATGGAGATGATAACAAAAACGCTCTCTGAAGCAACAAACCGTCGTGCTGAGGTGCATGAACTGCAGAGGGAAGTCAAGGAGAAAGAGGAACATACCATGAATCGTCAGGAAGAAATAAAGAATGAACTGAGCTCAATTCAACCTGTGTTAGAAACAGCCAAGGCAGCAGTTGGACAGATAAAAGCAGAGCATCTTAGTGAGATACGATCACTAAAAATGCCGCCAGAGCCGATTGCAGATGTACTTGGCGCGGTACTGAAACTCTTGGGTATATCAGATGTTTCTTGGACTTCAATGAAAAAGTTTCTTGGAAACCGTGGCGTCAAAGATGAAATACTAAATTACGACGCACGCCGCATAGGAGGTGAGATGCGGAAAGATGTTGCTCGCCTGCTGAAACAGAAGGCATCATCGTTTGACCAGGCAGCTATTACTCGTGTGAGTGTGGCAGCAGCTCCGCTGGCAGCATGGGTTAAGGCAAATATTCGTTATAGTGTAGTGCTAGAAAAAATTCAGCCGCTCGAGAGTGAGTTGTCACAAGCCGAAGATTCTCTGGCAAAGTGTAATCATCGTCTACAGAGATGCGAGGAGGAAATTTTGTCGATAGATGATCGAGTGACAGCTTTGAAATCCAAGTTCGGAGAACATACCCGCGAAGCTGAAAAGCTTCGAGCGCGATTAATGATGGCAGAGGGGACACTTGCCAAAGCGCAAAATCTCTTAGCCAAGCTTTCCGACGAACACGCACGATGGCAGGACCAGGTCAGGGAATTGAGGCTAGAGTTAGCGGCTCTTCCTCGTCAGCTGCTCTTGGCTGCCGGCTTTCTTACATATCTGCCACGTTGTCCCGAGGATGCGCGTGAGGCGGCGACAAATGCCTGGAAATTGTATGCTGACGTTACAGACTTCTCATTTAAGCAGCTCCTATCAACAGAGTCGCAACTTCTTGCCTGGAAGCAGCTAGGGCTTCCAGATGACCCTCTTTCTCAAGAGAATGCACTTGTCATTGCACATAATCCGCACAGCCGCGTGCCTTTTGTGATTGACCCCGCTGATGCGGCCACGAGTTGGCTTCAGGCTTACTATGGTACGGATCCAGCTAGACCATTAGAATCCATCCAATCAGCAGACGCACGATTCACAAATCAAGTGGAACTGGCCGTACGTTTTGGCAAAACCCTTCTTGTCTTTGATGTTGACACACTTGAACCCATGCTTTACCCCCTTATCCGGGAAGATATTTTGATGCAAGGTCCTCGCTGCGTCATTTGTCTTGGTGGTAAGATGCTTGACTACAACAAAAATTTTCGTCTTATCTTAGCAACGCGCAACCCACAGCCAGATCTCCCCCCTGACGCGACTGCCCTTTGTACTTTGATCAACTTCACAGTAACTCGGTCCGGACTTAGAGGTCAGCTCCTCGGCATGTCTATCCACCACGAACAGCCTGAACTGGAGGTCAAGAAATCGCAGATGCTCAAGCAGGAAGAAGATTACAAGATTAAACTCGCGGCACTTGAAACGACTCTGCTTGAAGCTCTTGCCACTGCGGAGGGTGATCTTCTCGAAAATTCGCTCTTGATTGATTCTTTATCGCAAACAAAGGAAGCGTCACGGGAAATTAAAACTGCGCTCGCAGCATCGGCAGAGGTATCGGTGGAATTGGACAAGCAACGCGGAGCATATAGAGGCCTGAGCAGTGGTTGCTGTCAGCTCTACTTCCTAGTGCGCAGTCTAGCTGCAATCAATAGCATGTATCATTTTTCTCTTGCATCATTCCTAAAACTCTTTAGGGCAGGGCTCCTTCAGGGTAAATCCATCGACACAGACGCAACACTCGCCGAGCGCCTGCAGCAACTCACACCCCTTATTGAGCGCCTTGTTTTCTTTTATGTGAGTCGTGGCCTTTTTAAAGCAGACAGATGTACGTTTGCACTTCATGTTGTTCACGGAATGCACAAGGAACATTTTCAGACAGGGGAATGGGAGCTGTTTGCTAGTCTCACTCCCACAAAAGAAGGAATATGTGTTGGTCGTCTACTTGATCTTCCTAGTTGGGCAGGGCGCGATCGAATGCCAGCCTTCTCCAACATGAGTACGCAACTTGGCGCGCTTGTGAACAAGCTGGGCCTTGAAGACACTACGAGGTGGAACCACTGGGCAAAATCCTCACAGTGTGAGAGGGAATTTCCAGTTGAAATAATGCGCGAATGCACGCCATTCCAGCGAGTCTTAATTACGCAATGCTTCCGTCCGGATAGGCTGGCAACTACTTTGCATGCTTTTGCTTGTGAAATCCTGCAGATCTCAGCACTTGCGCCTCCATCATTGAATTTTGACCAGCTCCACAAGCAGGAAACAGAGGCCAATTTACCAATTCTCCTTATCACAACAGCCGGTGCTGATCCAAGTAAGGAATTGGCTGATTTTTCAGCGAGTGCCGTTGGCAGGAATCGATTTAAATGCCTAGCAATGGGTGGAGGTACGCACGATCTGGCAATGTCACTTTTGAGAGAGACGAGCTTAGAAGGAGCCTGGCTTTGCCTGCAGAATCTGCACTTAGTTGTGGCTTGGCTTCCTTTACTGGAAAAGGCATTTGCTGCACTCAGTGCGCATGAAGACTTTCGACTATGGCTCACAACAGAACCCCATATAGCTTTTCCGCACGTATTACTTCAGGAATCGCTCAAAGTTACTTTTGAGTCACCTCCAGGAACAAAGCGAAATATGCAGAGGACACTGTCAATCTGGGGGCGTGACTTTTTTGATATGGGTGAATCTCGACACCGCCCTCAGCTTTTATTTTGCCTTGCATGGTTACATGCCATCCTACAAGAGCGACGCACATACATCCCTCAGGGCTGGAGTAAGTTCTACGAGTTCTCGGTAGGAGATCTTCGAGCTGGAGCCTTCGTCATGGATGCTGCTGCGGCAGCTGCTACCAAATCCGGTGAAGTCGACCTTGATGTCGTCCATGGTCTCATAGAAGATGCGATATATGGTGGACGCATTGACAACCTGCATGATGCACGTGTCCTAAAAGCATACCTTTGCAGAATATTCACTCGTGATGTTATTGAGGGCCGGCTACCTCTTACCCCAGACTTGTTGGTTCCTATTCCCTGCACATACTCTGCTGCTGTTTCTGCGGTATCTACTTTAAGCCCTCAGGACACCCCATCATTGTTCGGGCTTCCAAACAACATCGAAAAATCTTTACAGCGCACAGCATCTTCACGCGTGAGTGACCAGCTTCGTCAGCTTTATGTAATTGGTAGTAAGTCATTGCTGTTTGATCGTGAGATTTGGCGCTCAAAGCTGGGGCCACTACTGGACCACTGGCAGCACTTGACAACCAAGTATCCAACACTCAACGAGAAAGCTTTTCTTGGGGCCCTGAACACCGTCGAACTGAACGGTCCAATTGCTTGCTTTGTTGCTACGGAACTTGTAGCAGCAGAAAGCATTCTGCAGCATGTTTCATCTCAGATGGCTACTCTGAAAAAGGTAATTCACGGCACAGCTCTCCTAACTCCATTCATCAAGATTACTGCGACATGTGTGATGATGGGCAATGTCCCAAGTACCTGGAGCAACCTGTGGGATGGTCCAGAGAAACCTATCTCCTGGCTCGCGCTGCTCGTACACAAGGCAGTCAGCATCAAATCCTGGTCACCAAAAGTACTTAACCTAAAACCGCGCCTTACTATCCCTTTGTGTAGATACTAATAGACTGTATTTAGGTCCGTGATGGCTCCTTGTTGAGGGATGAGTTGGACCTGAATGACCTTTTTAGACCACTAACATTCCTGAACTCTTTGTGCCAACTGACTGCTCGCCAAGCACACTGCCCCATGGATGTTCTCGATTTGGTTTCCGCGTGGTCCAAGAGCTTGATTGTGTCACCCACCTTGGTCATCATTAAAAGTCTCATCATGCAAGGAGCAGAAATGAGCGGCACGCAGCTTAAGGAGACTTCTAGAGATGCCCCTGAGATTGTTCCGATGCCTCCTCTTGTCATCGGGTACTCCAAAGTGGCGTTGTCTTGCAAAATGAATAGTCTTCAGTTGCCGGTCTACCGTGATGCCACTCGCAGACAGTTTCTTTTTGAAATCCAGCTACCGATCAAGGAAGATGCCAACACGTGGATCCTTTCTGGTGTTGCAGTTTTTCTCACTCAAATGTGACACTGGCCTTATCTAAATTCGCAGAACATAGGAGGCGCGCAGGTCATCCGATGTTCTCACTAGTATTGGCATCAACGCAACAATGGCATGGTCGTTATAAGAACTTGAGTTCGGCAACATAATAAGCAGAAGCCGGGGCCGAGGCCCCTTGGGCGTGGGAAGTGAGCGAGACTCGGAGCGTGTAATAAATACTTCTTCTAGGGAATAAATAAATAAATAAATGAACAGTTCAATTGCAACGCTAACTAGGAGCAAGACGAACGGATGCCGCCCTGGGGGCTGGGGAACAGACCTCTATCGGTGCAATCGACTTTTTAATTTCCCAATGCCCATAGTGTGCTCATCAGAAAGTCAATTGCAAGTCGAGGCCGGAGGACATGCGAAGGTCCACCACATTCCGCCGGGCGCTTAGCGGCCTTCAATGGATAAATCAAAGTGGTCAATACCGAGGATGGAAGACGCGGGGTCCCCACTTAGCAGCCTTCGCCCCGCACGGCCCTGCGCCCCCCAAGGGAGATGCTCCAGCTAGGGCATGGAGCCAGAACTTGAAATCAAAATCCCGGCGGCTTTCCGCCCCGGCCAGCTAGACTGCCGATCATCGAACACTGCCCCCATTGAATAAGAGCATTCAAAATAGAAGAATACAAGCTTCACTCGCCCTCAGGTGGGGCGGTCGATGGGAAACGCCCCCAAGGCCTCGGAATTGTCGTCATTCTAGGACCCCGAATCAGGCATTAAGCGGAACTTAAAACTTTTAGACTTCACTGCTCAGTGCGTCGCTGAGCGCGTGGTGCGGCCTGGGTGCCCGGGCCGCCGCTGAAGTCGGCCCGCCATGGGGCTTCTGCGTCACGGTCGGCACTCCGGGGGTCACGTTGCCAGCGGAGCGGCCAAAACTACGGACTCCGAGTCGGAAAGCTATATTGAAAGCCCGGACCGGACCGTGACATGGAAAATGTTGTCACGGCGTTAAAAATGACAGGACTGTTGCTAAAAATGAGACACAAAAATGGCCTAATGTAGCCTCTTGTATCTCTAGTACGGCTAGCGCCATTTTTTGCAGGCCTGCTTGGCCGGTACCCATATTTGTACCGCATTTGGCCCTCCCGCCTCCCACTGCCCCCCCGCTGCACGACACGATCCTCCGCTACGTCCGTGCGACTTCGCAGGCTGCCTAGCGGCCCGCGGCGGGCCGCTAGGCAGCCCATTTTTACTGCACCGGCTACCGGTAACTACCACGGGCGCTCGTGCGTTCCTACTACTGGCGTGCGCAACAAGAATGGCCGCGTCACGGCCCCTGATCACTACGGACGATCTCTGCCGCTCCAAGGAGCGAAAAACTGACAGCGTGGCACCTCGAACGAGTCGTTACGGTATCGAACTGGTAGCTAAGTCCGTGAATATGACCCACACACACCGCTCGCTCGGTAGAGTGCCACGCCAGCTATTGTGCCGCCCTGCCTTTGTGCTGCCCTGCCTGGTGGATGTTATCTTTGGCGGGGTTTGAGGCACAGCCCCAACCCGAGGTCCCGACGCTCCGCGTCGGGACCGAGGGCCTCGTGTGCGGTGGCGCAGCCGCATAAACCTGTCCTCTCGTCTTCGGCTCGCGATCATGGACAGTTTATGCCCACGTATATGGTTCGTTCGATGTCGAAATATTGGATGATGGGCCTCAGAACGGCTAATATCATGTGGCTGCGCCACCGCACGCGAGGCCCTCGGTCCCGACGCGGAGCGTCGGGACCTCGGGTTGGGGCTGCGCCCCAAACCCCGCCAAAGATAACATCCATCAGGCAGGGTGGCACAAAAGGCAGGGCGGCACAATAGCGTGGCCCTGTGGCTGCCTGCAAGTCTCACGAGGCTACGGGAGGGTCGTAGCGGGTGGTGGGACGGGCAGCGGGGAGGTGGGCGGACGATAATTTGTACCTGCGGCGGTAAGGCCCTGCGAACAGAAACTGAGGCTACATTTTGCCATTTTGTGTGTCTCTTTTTTTGCAACAGCCCTGTCAATTTTAACAACATTTTCCCGACCGGACATCGACCAGTATATCCTAGTCACAAATACTTTACTACGGGTAAAATATCCCAGCGTCTGTGTCTGCACAAGGCCCGGGGGGCGTCACGGTTTGTCTGTCACGGTCACGGTGCCTGTTGGCCCCGGGCCGGCGGGGACGTAGTGATGCGCCCAAATTATATCTTACTGCCCTGAGTCGCCGTGTTACCGTACTAGGGTGCACTTTACTTACGTGAGAAGCGGCCCCGGACCATGGTAAATTAAGCCGCTTTTTGCGCATACTAGTACTAGTTATTTGCGCGTACTTTTTCTTAATAAAACCCGTGCTCCTTAAATGGACTACCGTAGCCACGCAGCTAGCTCAGGCTAAGAGCAGCACGAGCGCGGCGCACGAGGCATACATTGCTCGCAGCAGTACGAAAAAAGCAATGGCACTGACCACGTTCGCATCGTTCGGGCCCGGGGCAGCCACATTCAGGCTCTGCGTAGTCGTCGATCACATGCGAGCACCAAAAAGACTCGAATCGGGCCGCATATAAATGCGTCGTCTTCTAAAAAAGACCCAGCGGGAGATTAAGATACCTCGTTCTCTACGCCGTCACGGTTTTCTAAACGGGATCTCCTGCCGCGGGTTTTTGGCTCCACACATTTGTTGGAGTGTGCGCCTCGGGAAGCCTAGGCCCCGGGGCGAGAGTGCAAAGCGCTGTGATGTGGACCTTGGTGTCCTCCGTCCTCGATTTCTACTTTATTTATGTCACGGTATTTATTTATTTATTTATTTATTTATTTATTTATTTATTTATTTATTTACCTTCAGCGGTGCCAGTGCCAGTGATCAACGCGCAATTTACGCGATTTCCCGTGGAAAGTGCACGCTGGACCGTGTAGTACACCCCCGGGCTAGGGCCGTATGCACTGTCGGTGACCAAGTTGTTTAAGTAGTTGTTTACATACTACCTAGGAGGGGGGTTTCCAACTTGTGGGTTTCCCGAGCCATGTCTTTCAAAATTGATTCACAGAGGGCCACGTCGTTGCTCTTTAGGGCGATCCATTAACATGACGATGGTGATTTTCATGTCAAAGCGCAAAAATCGATACAGCTATTACAAATGTAGTATCCATCCATCATGCGCGCCGGCTGACGTGGCGTTCCCTCCACGAGTCCCGATCTGCGGCCAGCTCAAGTTGACTAGGAGGGGAACTAAATCGCTGCTGCGCTAGTTGTTCGTTCAAATAGGCTTCGCCCCATCATTGCGGGTGGGGTTTGTGGCATAGGCTTTTTCGCCCGGGCGTAGCGAGGGCCAAAAACCTGTGCTATTCGCCCCGAGGACACTAGTAGTCTCGCGAGTGCTACAGCGGCGAGTGCAAATCCCGGCCTCAGGCTACTCAGTCATTACTATATGCCCTGTGCTTGTGAGGCAGGCAGCGTCCAAAGCATCGCCAATCCAGCCACAAGCGTGAGATAATTTGGTTCCAAACACAAGCGCCGTAGGGGCAGGTCATTAGATGGCGAATTTTATGCTAGGCTTGTTTCACGCCAGCATCTTGAAAGTTGCAGGGTCATGCGTTTGCTGGTCTGGGTTTTAAGGCTCCATCATTCCAGCAAGAGCATAAATCTGTTCCCAGCACGCTTGTGTCATTGCCTCTGTCTGGATTTTCGTAGCTGCCTGATCTTCTGCTCGTTCTCTGCAAGCATTATATGTCTTCATGTCAAAGTCTTGATATACTTTCAGTACATTGGAGGCCTGTAGTATGAATCTGTGACAGACCTAGTGTTAGATTGCATGGTATACTGACAAGTCCTTCAACAGTGGCGTTCCAGTGTTTCTCTGCCTTGTCAACTAGAGCAGTGTAGATGATCGGCAGAAGAGTGGGTGCATGCTGCTTGGATAGACAACCGTGATTGATCAGTTGATCATTGTTCCACAAGAACAGCGTCCGTTCCGTTACCTACGATCTCTTGACTCATAGGCATGATGAGGTGACGTGTTGAGGACACTAGCCCTACTTGGAAATGCTCTGATGACAAACATTTGCGAATCTACAAGTCATGTTGTTTACTACTAGAGATGCTCGACACAGAAACCAACAAGTTCGAAGAGCGTGTTGCGGACAACTAGGAGCGGTTCGTGGCCAAGTAATTCCAAGATTTCTTCAAGCTCGTTCATCACAAGGACTTGCTTGGCTGATGAGGACCACGGCCAATACCGGATGAGCCCATTGAGTATAGGAACCGCGGTATCTGGGTCTTTTTCAACAAATTGGATAACACAATATGAAAGCTGCTGATGGTATAGAGTGACGCATTTGGGAATGTGAAGAGGTATCAATGCGTATTGTAGGAACTGGAGGTGTTCACGTTTTAGTGGAATTGCAAATCCATTAATGATAGACCCTAAGATCTCAAGGAGTTCACCAACACCGTTGTGTCGCTCCGTCTCATATACAAAGCGGTAGAACACATTAGATATTGTCTTTCGAATGAATGATCGGTGACTCATGAACTTGCCGTATATTCGATGCAAAATAGTTTTGAGATAATCTCGCTCTCTAGGGTCTTCTGAGTCAAACAATTCGATAAGACCTACCACAATTGATAACGTCTATTAAAACAAATACATTGACACCGATTAGCGCTGTAACAGAAATTTGCATCAACGTACTTTTTGGCTACTTTTGCATTTACTTCAGAAGAGACCACAAAGCGCAAGAAAAATTCGTAAACTACTTGAAGGTGGGGCCACGACGGCTCGAGTATAGGTTCGTCCTCCTCTGGATCATAATCTTCGGTTTGTGGTGGCAACGAGCGGCATATGTTTGCGCGAACGCAATTCATAATTGCCTAGGCAGGGGTAACAATCCACAAGGTGATGTCCTGCGTACATAGCTACAAACTGGCATAGATGCTTCAGTAAAAATTTTTTGCCCGGCAGAAGTGTTTACATAGTCCACGAGTTCTAGAAGCGTTTGCCTCTTGACTTCTTTTTCTTTCTTATTTGAAGTTGCCTATGCAATTGAGTCGAGTGTTGTTTAATAGAGAGAAATGCCCACATCTTCAAAGCTGAATACGTGTGAACACAATTCCAACTTCTGGTCAAAGAGAGCCTCTCGCCTAAGCAGGGCTAATGATGAGGTATCAAATGTAGAGATCATACTTAGCAGCTGGGTAGTCGCGTAACTGAGGGAGCTCCTCGTGCGAGTTAGACTTAGCATCTCGAGGTGAGATAACCCCGTGGAGGGAGCTCGGCGGGTGACCCTGGGAGTGGCCGGTTTCATCTTCTTGCTGTCTGATTTTGTTTGTGAAGATGTTTACCATATTAATTTTATCAGGCTGTGCCACAGGTACCAGACCAGGTATGTCCTTTTTAGGGGGCCACAGCAACACCGAGACCGGACCGGGGCCCCGGGGCGGAGCAGAACTCGCCTGGGACCGAGTGCAGGCCATGCTAGACTACTCGACGCCGGGCCGGGTTCAAGTTTCCGAACCGTCATGGTTATGGTCCATAACGGGGACTGTGCGGCCTCAGCGGAACGCGGACTCGGAGCCAGGCCAGTATACAAAAAATGCCCACTATGCAAAAATGCGGTAGCAACTGAGCTACGTCTCGCGACTCGCCGAGAAAATGGGCAAAACCATGGAAACTTCAACGCGATCGCCTTTTGTGGCGCCGTTCCGAGCCGATCGGGCCACCGCAACGCCGGATATCATCGTTCGTGTGGCCGCCTACGACTTGATACATTTTACCGCAGCAGTGGCCCACCAGATGTCAGTCTATGTGTCGTCAGCGGTCTATGCCGTAACGCGCTTCGGGCGAATATCGCGCAGCAAGCGCGCCACTTCTCTGGGGGCCTCCGCGGTTACCACGGTGGCATGCATGGGGGGTCGGGGCCTCTTTTGTGGGTCAGGGGGCCTCAAATAGTACTTATTAAAAGGCACATGCCTATGTCTAGCCACTACGCTTTATACTGCAGCTGGTACGGGAAATGCAATGAAACCACGGCCCAAATGGTCCAAATTATTACGCCACTGGCCAAGTGAACGTCGGTGTCCCACATTTCACATCTACGAGAGTCATTATTAATCACGTGAGGTACAAGCTCGTCTTTCTTGGCGAACAGGGAGTTGGCAAGACCTGCATTATCAATCGGTTCGTGTATGACTCGTTTGACAAGAACTATCAAGCAACCATTGGTATTGATTTCCTTAGCAAGACCATGTACTTAGAGGATCGAACCGTTAGACTGCAGCTCTGGGACACTGCTGGGCAGGAACGGTTTCGGTCACTTATCCCGAGTTACATCCGTGATTCATCGGTCGCAGTTGTAGTTTATGACACAACTTCGCGAGCATCTTTTCTGAACTCGTCGAAGTGGGTGGACGACATTCGATCAGAACGCGGTGATGATGTTGTTATTATGTTGGTTGGCAATAAAACTGATTTGGCAGATCAACGCCAGGTGTCTGTTGAGGAAGGTCTTGCAAAAGCTTCGGAAGAAAAAGTCATGTTTGTTGAAACGTCCGCGAAAGTAGGATTCAACATAAAGCAGCTATTCCGGCGCCTTGCCTCCGCCCTTCCTGGTGTCGAGGGTGCTGTGTCTCACGCACCCGGCTTGATTGACATAAAACTCACTGCGAATCAAAATGCTGCGCAAAATTCCCAAGCGTCAAAATGCGGATGTTAATACTCCTTGAAGATAAATAAATAATCACAAATAAATGATACTTTAGTTCACTCCGTGGCGTTTCGAACGGTAGATCGCGAGTGTACGCGTGCCATCGTGTAAGTGGGCTCGGGATCTAGCTCGGCGATCTGCGGTAAGATAGCGGACTCTGACTGCCAAGATTTGCGCCTATAACCTGAAGGTGCCGGGGCCACCAAAATTACTACAAGCTTCCGTTTACGCCGTAACGTAGAATTTGACCCGGGCAAATTTGGGGTGAGGGGGATGATTTTCCCCTACGCCCTGGGGGCTGGGGGCTTGTAGAGGGGTGGCCCGCGCCGCGTTGTCCTTTTATCTTCCTTTGTCATGCCAGTGGGCGTTCAAGTTGTGTGCGCAGCCCATCTCATGAGCCCATGCTTCGTAGTAGTGAGGGAACTTGAATTTGAAAACATAGTTATTGTCATTATGCCAGTGATATCGTGGCGGCCCGGTGAAGTCCTTTTCTTCTTCCGAGTCACGGCCAAGGTTGCGACGTATATCTCCCCCGAGTCCAAAACTTCCGGAAGTTCCATACGGAGAACCGTGACAGGCTCAGGCTCGAGGGGGCATGACTCCGACTCCGAGTCAAAAGCCACGACCTTCAAGTCAGCATGGGATGGTAACAGGCTCATGGTTCCGCTATCTGGCCCGGTGCCATCCCGGGGACTCTTATTCCCGGTGCCAAGACCCGTGGCTGGTTCCGGTGCCGGATGGTGGTTCCGGTGCCAAATGAATTAAAATTAGCCTTTATTTAGAATGCCACATTGAGGATTTCGCGTGGCCCCAAGCGCGCTGCGCAGATTCGGTGGTCCCTACGATACGTCACGGCCACTGGAACTGGTTGTGAAGCCAGTCACGGTAATGTTGTCCGCGACCGTGTCGCCGTGCACGTTGTCGATACGATCTGAGCGTGGCCTCGCTTCACCGCCTCGACCAGTACCGGAACCACGCCGGGCAGCCTTGAAATGCACAGGAACCAACGACCAATTTTGGCCCCGGTGCCACAGAATCGCCGGAGAGGAGCGGAACCAGATTGCCCTATTTGTACTATACGCGGCGGTCGCTGGTCACCCCCTTTTGGCCTCTTGGAAAAAACCCTTAAGGGTCGCTAACCGTAGTACAGGCTAGCGGGGGGCCTCGTCTTCGTCGTGCGCCGGTCACTTGAAAAAAATTACCATCCCACACTGCTTCAAGTTGCTACGCTTCCAGCGTAAGTGCCGGGATTTGAGTTTCAAGTTGGACTCAGTGTGCGCAACAACCTAGGGAAAGGCGCACCCCGGATAATTAATTATTATTTCTGGGACTCGGACGGAAGGAAGGAAGGAAACCAATAGAAATCCAGTGTAAAACCGCGTGCGTACGGGTCTGGAAATTTCGTTTCAGAACTTTGTTTTCGCACACCGTGGCTGTTTGGACCGTGACTCAGGCTCGGACTGGGGCCTGGGCGGCCCGGGCAATCGCACGCCACCGTGACCGTAGTGGTAGTATTGCACCTCACAGCGAAGTTTAGTTTTCATATGGTGGCGGCAGTCCGGGGCGCATAATTATCAAATTGAGATCTCGCGCCGCCCCAAATGGCGGAGCCCAAGTAAGCGGGGAATGTACTAGGTAATCGTCTTTGATAGTCGCGGTACTGGCGATAATCGCATAATCGCCATGGAGACTCCCCCTGAACCGCAAGGGGATTCACCAGCTCCAGTGAAGGTCCATTTTTTAGCAATCTATCAGATCATCATGCTTACGTGCGTAGGACGAGGAAATCGACACCAACTGGGATGAGGCCATAGAGACCTTCGACAACATGGAGTTGCGCGAGGAGCTGCTCCGTGGTATTTATGCGTACCAAAGCAGTGATTTGATTCGTAATGAGTGTCGTCACATCATGCATTAATCATGCAGGTACGGATTTGAGAAACCATCTGCAATCCAGCAGCGGGTAGGTCCCGTGTCTCCACTGATCACGACTGGTCCCCAACGGTCAGTTTTTCTTAGGCGATCAAGCCCATGTTAATGGGGCGCGATGTTATCGCTCAGGCACAGTCTGGGACAGGCAAGACTGCCACTTTCTCCATTGGTATTTTGCAGCAGGTAGATAATGGTCTGGCTGAATGCCAGGCTCTAGTGCTGGCGCCTACTCGCGAACTCGCACAACAAATTGTCAAGGTTATGATAGCCCTTGGTGATTTCATGTCGGTGCGGATTCATGCGTGCGTGGGCGGCACTGCAGTGCGTGATGACATTCGGACACTGCAGAATGGTGTGCATGTTGTGGTTGGCACTCCTGGTCGTGTTTACGACATGATCAATCGCCGAGCTCTCCGTCTTGCTGACACAAAAATATTTGCTCTTGACGAAGCTGATGAGATGCTTTCACGTGGTTTCAAAGACCAGATTTATGACGTATTTAAGTTTTTGCCTGAGCAAGTCCGCGTTGCTCTTTTCTCTGCGACGATGCCGCTAGAAGTACTTGAGATCACTAGCCGCTTCATGCAGGAGCCTATCCGCATTCTTGTAAAGAAAGACGAGCTCACTCTAGAAGGGATTAAGCAATTCTACATAGCTGTTGAACGAGAGGAATGGAAGCTGGACACACTCTGTGATCTCTACGAGACACTCACCATCACGCAGGCAATCATATACTGCAATACCAGGCGCAAGGTTGACTGGCTCACAGATAACATGACCCAAAAAGATTTTACGGTCTCGGCAATGCATGGTGATATGGATCAAAAAGAGCGCGATATAATCATGCGAGAATTTCGTTCTGGATCTAGCCGTGTGCTCATAACCACAGATCTCCTCGCCCGCGGCATTGATGTCCAGCAGGTTTCACTTGTAATCAATTACGACCTTCCAACTAATCGCGAGAACTACATCCATAGAATAGGTCGTTCTGGCCGCTTTGGCCGAAAGGGTGTCGCAATCAACTTCCTGACTTCAGGTGATGTTCGGTACATGCGTGATATTGAGGCCTTCTATAATACGCAGATAGAGGAGATGCCCATGAATGTTGCTGATCTCATTTGAAAATACCCGGCTGCAACTAGCACGAATTAGCATGACAGCTTAAAAGAATGAATCCATTCTTTCCAGAAATAACCACGAGGCTGGTCCAGACCTCCCATGAAAGAAATTCGGCTTGGACCTTGACCGTGATTTCACTGATGGGTGATCTACGGCTCTGACTCTACCCAGGCCTGTTTTCTACCGCTCTACTGTGGACATCCCCTCACCATGCCGATAAGAGCCTTGGTGGCGCAGAGCTGCGGACTAATCCCTTTGCACTACATTCAGCCTGGGCTATCCCAGTCACGATCACGCCCAGCATGGGAGGATGATATACTGGCACGAGAAGGGGCAGAACTCGGGTAAATCTGATGCCGTAGTGTTAGGATGCAAACAACGCCTTATTATTACGTGTTAACAACACGCGCTATGACACCCAGAGCCCGCGGCGTTAATGGCGCGTTTGGGTACGTGTAAAACACCCCACTCTAGTAAATACTATTTTTTCAAAGCCTGAGCCTGAGGTCAAGGGGGGGGTCCCCATTGGCACCAGCGAACCTTCCAGGGTATGGGCCCGGGGTGTGGTATTGCGGAAAATAGAAGGGGCCTTGCCTATGGGAATACCCTTCCGCAGCCATCATTTGGGCTTTGAGGGCCCGGATATGGTTTGGTGGTGGCCCGGGTCGGCGTTGCGCCCGTTTCGGGCCGCCGCGCGCGATCTACATATGGCAGTCCACAACCATGTTTTTACGTCGCCATAGGTACTCAGGGAGGCCCCGGGGACACAATTGCCGGTATAGAAGCGAGTTTCTTACTGCTTATATTCTCAGGCTCGAGTTTACTGCATGTTCTTGAATACCCGCACGTTAGGCAACTTTGCGACCTCGTAGTGGCTCGACAGCGACAACCCCGTAGTAACCAAGTGTCGGGGCGTCCTTAGGATACCCCCGAGAGGTAGTGATCCAAAATTCCTCAATACTAGTAAACGGGCTCATTTAGATAACTTGAAGAAAAGAAGGTGAGGACCCCCTCGGCCCTTCTGAGGCCCCGGGCCCCGGGCCGGAACCCACCTAGTGGGTCCTCCAGAGGGTATATCGTATGTATAGGCCCGGGGTGTGGTATTGAGGGAAAATAGAGGGGCCTCTGCCTATTGGGTTATCCTTCCGAGTCCGCACCGCAACGAAAGTTTTATGGCTAGCCTGGCCACCCGCTAGTAGCTTAAGAGTTTGTGATGTTGCTGGCCGTAGCTCGGCGCCCGGGCAACCTCGCGCAACACGCTTGATCACGAAGAAAGGCAATAATAGGTGAACGACACCATGCAAAAAACGTGGAAGCAAATAAGCTGCGCTCACGCCGAGAAAACGGGCAAAAACCATAAAATAATCACACGATCGCCTTTCTTGGCGCCGTTTTGAGTCGACCGGGCAACCGCAGCATCAGATATCGTCGTCCGCGCGGTTACCGACGGCCTGAGACACTCAACTGCAGTAGCGGCTCATAAGATGTCGGTCTATGCGTGGTCCGCATTCTCGCCGTAAACGCATTTCGGGGCCGCTGCCGCTACTAGTAGTCGGTGAAATCTGGCACTGGACGGCGAGATGCAGGCTCGTGCGGCTGCAATAAGCTCCGAACCGAGCCGCTGCCAGCGGAGAACACACTCAGACCGAGTTATCGTGCGCTTTCAATTCTCTCGCCGCGGATTATTTTGAGTTACTTTAGTTACGCCTAGCGTGTCCGTCGGCTAGTAAGTGTTAGTATGTACCTGGTAGGGACCCTATCAAGCTATAGACAAAAACCGTGGAGTATCAAAACTGCTGTAATGACTAGCTCCGATCTTGTAATTACAACCACCTTAATAAATAGCCTTAGTCTTTGCACGTAGCTCTGGATGGCGTTGATGCACTTTCGAAGGAGAGAGCATGATCGATGTACTGCAATCTGCACAGAGATACTGCGTACAGAACCCAAAAGTCAAGCAGCGATATTTGTAAAATGTCTTGCTTTAAGCTCCAAGACTTGGATTGATGACACAGCGCTAGAACATGCAGGCGTGACCGATCCTATGTCAGAGGACAACGCTATTAGTGTGATGCCGAGGTAGATCGAATGGAAGATATGGACATGATAAGACCTGCGCAGGCCTGGCACGTCGATTGCTCATCCAATCTCTTCAATCATGTCTGGTGTCGTAAATCAATGCGTGAGACCGGTGTCTAGTTGTCGCATCACCAGTCAGTCTGGGGTTTCTCTCACTCTTCAAAATCTCACCGTGGCGGGCTGTTCGGAGGAGAGTTTTCTCGATATTACTAATAATGAATTTTTGGGATTTGCGCATCACACCGCTATGGCCAAAGCAATTTGCGATTACTTGATTTACTTTGTACGCAACATAAAGCAGGCATTGGGGCTGTGTGAAGAGGTCTCAAAGAAGGACTCCTCCCTAAAAGATTGGTGGTGGAAATGTCGGTTTGCTAAATGTTATTACGGCCTTGGACTATACAGAAACGCTGAACATCAACTTATTTGCTCACTGCAAGAACAGAATATGGCATTAAACGTGCTTGGGCTCTCAAAGGTATATGTGCGCTTAGATCAACCTAACACAGCATTGAAGGTGCTCCAAAAAGGCATTGAAAAGATGCCAGAGGAGTCGCGCCTAAAACTAGGTGTAGCGAGAATTTATGAAATGATGAACGCAACATGCAGAAGCTTGTTGTTTTATAAAAACGCACTGGTTCTCGATGCGTCTAACATTGAGGCACTAGCCTGTCTGGCGGCAAATTACTTCTATAAGCATAAACCCGAGCTGAGCTTGCGCTATTATCGCCGTCTGCTTCAAATGGGTGTTTCCGGACCTGAAATATGGAACAATCTTGGCCTCTGCTGCTTCTATTCCTCACAGCTTGGTATGGCACTCGACTGCTTTGATCGTGCCCTTCAATTGGCAGATGACGCTGCTGATGTTTGGTATAATATTGGACACCTTGGAATTAGTATGGGTGATTTTCAGATGGCGCACCAGTCATTTAAAATTGCATTATCTTTAGATCAGAGTAATGCAGAGGCTTTGTGCAATTTAGGGGTCCTTGAGCTGTATGCTCAGAACATTCAGATAGCTAGAGCATACTTCATAAGTGCGCAAGAAGTGGCACCGACGCTCTTTCAACCACACTATAATGGTGCATTACTTGCTTTCAAGCTTGGAAACTTGCAGGATTCTTTTGCTATGGTGCAATCATGGAGAAATAGAGACCCTCATACTCCCTTCGCAGGTTTCATCGGCACTTAGAGTGAACAAAGCACATGCGGATTCATGCGATTTAAAAAAGAATCTCGAGCGGCACATTTGGGCACTGTAATTGTTTAAGTATTGGCATGCGTGCGAGTCTGGGCCGGTGCTAGTCGATACTGTGACCTAGCAATCATGCTGCCAGGCCGGCCCGGGAACTCGGACTTGAGAGCGGCATAGGCGGATGGCTTCAAGTTGAAGCTGAGTGCTGGTACATGTCACTGGCACTGGCACTGGCACTGGCACTGGCACTGGCACACGGTGCTATGCGCGAGGCTTCTTTTCAGTCGTAACTCTAGCCCAATGGAATGGCCTTTTGAATCTCGAGCTGCTTTCCCTGGGCGGCGCGGGCTGCCCCAGCAGAGCACCTCGCGCACGCGGCCCTGGGGCCCAGTTCGACACCAGCGGGGGGTGGCGTCGGTGCATATATCATAAATCCGGATGAAAACGAGCTGCTTTCCCCCGGGACGCGGCGCGGCGCTGGTGAACAGCGTGTTGCTCTCCGGCACGAAATCCGTAATTGGGTCGTAGCTTATCCACCTTTCGATATAATGCCCACCCACAAACGACTGGCCTGAAGGGTTTTGCGGCGCAATGATGTTTTGATTGCAAACGCGGGCGTCAAACGAGGTGCGTTCGACGACGTTACGCGAAGTGCGAAACGGGCACCACGACCAAAACTTATTGGCACAGAGCCTCAAAAGGGTCGTCGCGTGAGCTACACAGACCGCTTGATTGCTCGGGAAGCCGCTAGTTAGCCACCATTTAACCAAATCTCTTATTCTTGCTAAACGGGGTTTTCCTTACCCTAGAGCATGTGCTCGCACACGCGAGGTGGTCCCCATCAAATCCCCCTGCCGTTTTCGACGCTTGTTGTTGTACGTGCGTGAATTAAAGTTAGTCGTAGTGTTGATCGTAGCAAGTTTCCGCCCTTCAGGCTAAGCTAGCAAGGGGGAAACGTTCAGGCTAGCCTGAGCCTGAGGCCATTTCCTTTTTCTTCATTTGAGTGCCGCCCCCGTAAACCGACCCCCCTTGGGGTTTAAGTTCAAGTTACCGTGACTGACTATTATTACTGCTAATGCGGAACTCAGGCCCGGGGGCTACGCTTCCCGGTCTCCGGCTGCCCAGGTCCTCTCCCGGCCGAGAGTCCGAGTCCGGCCCGGGTCTTGGTTGTGGCCCTCGGGCCGTGGCGCCCGGGCCGGGTTTTTATAAGCCTTCAACTGAGTTCAAGTTGGCCATCCGGTGCTAACTGCAGCGTCTCCGCTAGCCGTTTTTGACCTCAAACTCAGCTGAGGGCCCAGGCCCGGGCTGAGGACCATCATGATAGTATCCGAGCCTGAGTCCGTTGGCACGTACATTAGACGTCCGAGTCCGACTCTCTTAAACGGGGCCGTCTTACCCAGGCTACTAGTAGCGGCTACCCACACGGTCCTTTGTACCTCGGCTCCGAGTCCGAGTCCCGGGCTAGCCGTCGCCGGCGGGCTGCTAGAGATACTAACGCAGCTACAGGCTTCAAGTTACACGGCCTGGGCCCGGGCCGGGTACTAGCCTGAGCGCTCCGAGTCCGACTCGGAGTCTGGCCGGGCCCGGGAAAGCTCAGGAGGCTACTGCTAGTACTAGTAGTACGCCGCAACTAGTACCGTGACGACCGGGGCTCGGAGCAAGCCCCCAGGGAAGTCTCAAGTACTAGTAAGTTCTAGCGGCGCCGAAAGTAAGTTTCGGGTAGTCACGGTAAGTTCTCGGAGGGCAAAAGTAAGTTCGAAGTTGAAGTTTTTAATCTTATTCAATGGCGCAGCACGTGAGTTTCAAGTTTACGCCGGATATCTCCCCGCTGGCCGCGACGAGCTCATCCGCCACGAAGGTCCCACGGATGGTTCGTGTGCCGCGCACCGTGACGATGCTCATCGTTTGCTCGCACTGCTGCGTGTATACCAGCAGCCTACGCCGAGCCTCGGAGCCTGATAGCTGGGCCCAAAACCCGTTCAAGTTTTATAAAGACACCGTGACTTTCAAGTTGAAATGAAAGTCATGGTAACCGTGACTTTTACTGAAGCTAGCGCCCGATTTTTAACTTCACGTTTGCGGAACGGTAACTTTCGCAGGGCCGTTTCGAAAGTAACTTCCGAGTCTACCCAGAGCCCTGAACTGAAGGGCCTGCCAATGTGGAGAATAGGTACTGCTACTAAATGGTCATTTGACATTATGGCGAATATACCAGAGTTATACGAAATATACGACAATGAGAAGCGCGGCGACCGGCCAGCGTAACTGCCAGCGCGTTTGCCAGGTGCTCAGGCGCAAATTTGAGAATCAGGGAAAGCGTTGACGTAGAGAAAACGGGCAAAAACCATAAAAAACCATCACGATCGCCTTTCTTGGCGCCGTTTCGAGCCCATCGGGCCACCACAGCATCGGATATCGTCGTCCGTATGGTCGCCGATGAAATGAGACACTTA
>Ga0209090_10000164_pt1 | contig 40392 bp, 39 predicted proteins | sample ArcticOcean_MG_C_9_FD_187432 | JGI IMG/M metagenome (GOLD analysis project Ga0209090, IMG submission 187432) | Marine microbial communities from western Arctic Ocean - ArcticOcean_MG_CB2_152 (SPAdes) (version 2) | ecosystem: Environmental > Aquatic > Marine > Oceanic | place: Arctic Ocean... | reverse complement strand
AAATTTACTTGAAAAAGATAATGTAGATGGAAATATATCTTTGAGCGAACTTTGCTGTATTTCATCAATAATAAAGTATTATAAAATCAAAAATGTTTTCGAAATAGGAACTTTTGACGGGAGAACCACAGTAAATATTTGTGCTAACTGTGAACATGAGCCAAATATTCAAACATTGGATTTACCAAGACAGTTAATTAATGAGACTCAATATGACTTGCACGAATGGGAGAAAACTTATGCCCAAAAACAAAAATCAGGGACTAGGTTTCTAAATTCCAAATATTCAAAATTCATCAAACAAATTCTTTGTGATTCCGCACAATATGACAGCAAAATAGATGAAGAAAAATATGATTTAGTTTTCGTTGATGGTTCACATACAGAAAATTATGTTATAAATGACACTGAACTTGCATTAAGACTTATCAAAAACAAAAACGGTATAATTATTTGGCATGACTACAACTCAGGTTGGGAAGATGTAACAAAAGTAATGGAAAAATTTCATAAAAACGACTCACGCTTTAATACTTTGGTTAATATTAAGGAAACTTCATTATTATTTCTCAAAACATAAACAATTGATAATAAAAAATTATTGTTTATCAGTACACACTTAATTTTATCCATATAATTATCTCTATACTTTATAAGAACTCCATCCTAGATGCTCAAAATCGATAATGAATGTTGTTAGTATAAGGGTATATCTGAAAAAATTAGTAAAAAATTATTCACACTACCTTTTTATATTTTGTAAATTGTTATGCTTTTGTTTTGCTTTTTACCTTGCACTTCATCCGAGTCGAGCACCAGAAATATGGGGTTTATATTCAATAAATAAATTTACAGTTATTACGATACTGTTCATTTCAGGTATGCTGTTGAATTTAATTCTAAAATTTTTAGTTAAGAAAAAATTTTTAATTTTGACTCTAATTAGCGATAAAAAAGACCTGAATGTTTTTAAAATATTTTTCTTTATACTTTTTGTCTCTTATATTTTTTCTGTAAATCATTCGCTGGGTGTTGGAACTGATTTTGCTGAACAACTAAAATCAGCTCAGCAATGGAAAAATAATGAAGTGAATTTATTAAATAACATTATTACAAGGCAGATAAATGATATTAATCAATCAAGTACCATTTGGAGTGCCCGCCCACCAGCTGCAATGATTTATTATATTCCCTTTCTTTACCTTCCAATCCCCTTAGGAACGAGTTTGATGTTTGCCAACCTAATTCTGTGCATCATCATAGGCTACTGCTGGATAAGATTGGCTCAGTCTTTGACTAGAATCGTAAAGGTTCACTTAATCTTTTCAATAACTTTGGGTATTAGTCTAACTAGTACCTTATACTATCTAGGCAATGTGCAAACACTTGTTAGCGCATACAGTTCGATACTCACCCTAACAATGTTTAAAGTAATTAAATATGAAAGGTTAAAGCAATTTTCTATCAAAAATATATTAAAAATTTCTTTCATCTTTTTATTACTTGGGTTAATAGTTTGGATTAAAATATCCGCTGTGATTTATACCGGAACAATTGCGTTTATATTTTCATTAGTTTGGTTATTAAAAAAAGATGGACCAAGAATAGTAAAAGATTATTCAATAAGAAGAATATTTTCGTTATCTCTTTTTGTAACAATCTTTTTGTTACCAATTATACTACTCAATTATCTAAATAAAGAAATGGGGTTAGATACAAATGCAGTATATAATCAAAATTATAACGAGGTAGAAATAATCAAATTACACTGGGGAGATTTCTATTCCGAAACTACAAAATTTCCTATAATTATACTTTCATTGATTTCTTCATGGTCAACGTTCGGTCCATTTACATATTTTCAAGCTCTATTGTCTAATGCACTTACTTTTATTGGAGTTGGAGATGATTTCTTTCGGAATCTTCAATTAAATACAAAATTAATGTGGAAAAGTATTGTTGGTGCTTTTTGTTCCATATTAATGTTTATAGGATTTATAAATTTAAAATTCAATAATAAGAAAACATATTTGCTAATAATAAGTCTACTGTTTGTACCTTTCTTTATATTTATGCTTCTTTCTAATAAATACGGATATAATTTTTTGATGTCAGGAACATATGCCGATCAATATTCGCCGGTATTAATCTTACTTTGTGTATTTTTAGTCATAAAATTGAATAGTGCTCGTCTAATAAATAAGTTAATAAAAATTCTTATAATAGTACCATGCTTATCTTTATACACATTCTCCAGTGCAAAATGTACTTTAGAGCATATAATTAATTCCTTTAACTATGATTTACAGTCGCCTAATAACTTATATCATCCATTTTATGGAAACAATGCAGGGAGTGTTATAGAAAAAGTAAAATCCATAAGGAAATCAATAAATATTCCCATCATCTACTTATCTGATTCCAGTATTTATGAGATCGCAATTTTTTATGATGGTCCGTTTTGTCGTTTTTGTAGTACAGAACATGTCTACAACCCAAAATCTTCAATTTTTAACAAACACCAGCCTCCTATCATTATGATTATCGATTCAAGATTGGATTTCAATAAGATGCATGCGGGATTTATTAATAATAAGACCCTAAATCCAAAAATTATTTTGAATGAAAAGGGATCCGCTTATGTTCTTTTATTTAATTCCTCATGAAACTTTCCTTAAGCAGCAAACTTACACTTTTTTTAATATCTACTATTCTTTCAATATTTTTTTTAGAATTCCAACTTCGGTTTTGGAGAATAGGAGCAGATGAAAGAAATCTTCTTTACAATTTTCATCCAGAATTAGGTTGGTTTCCGAAAAAAAATTTTACTGGAAATTTTAACGGGGCTGCAAAGAGAATTTCTATCAATCATAATTCTTCCGGTTTTAGAGAAATCGAGTTTTCTGAGTTGATGAAAAAGAAAAAGAGAATACTTTTTTTAGGAGATTCATTTGCTTACGGATATGACAGTGAAGTAAATGAGAGATTCTCAAATATTATCGGTAAAGATTTACAAGATTATTCAATTTTCAACCTAGGCGTTAGTGGTTACAGCACTGATCAGGAATTATTACTTTTAAAAAAGTATTTTGACATAATTGAACCGACTTCTGTCTACCTTCTTTATCATCACAACGACTATGCTGGAAATAGTGTAAATGAAATCTACAATGGATATTTCAAACCTTATTATAAAGAGCACTCGGATGGTCTAAAACTTGAAGGAGTTCCAGTAAGAAAAGGTGTAAGATACCTAGGATTTGAGTACCCAACCTTATATAGAAGTAACATTGTTAAGTACATTACCGCTCAACTTTTACACCAAGAAACTTTTTCCAAAAAATTTGATGAAGAGATTACTTTTGAGCTGATCGCACAGATGAAAAAATTTGTCGAAAGAAAAAAATCCACATTTAAAATTGGTGTAGTTGGCAATGGAGAAACTCCTAACTTGATCGATTTCTTAAAGAAAAAGAATCTTGATTACCTCATTATTGATGGGAAAGATAAAGATAAAGCGGACTTCACCATCTCTGGTCACTGGTCAATCAAAGGTAATCTCCGTGCCGCAAGTTTAATCAAAGATCATTTATTCGAAAATTCAGGAATCTAATTATTAAAAATTGATGTTTATAAAATTAATAACTCTTTTTACTGATGTTATAGTATTTTCTTATTTTTTATTATGGAGAACTTTAGTCTCCAAGAAATTAATAATCTTAAGTAACCGCTACGGAAACATAGGCAACCAACTGTACATGAGTGGTTTTTTGGTAAATTGGTCTTATGCATTCAACGCCTTGACTATTAATTATGGTTTAGTAGGTTATCAAAACTGTTTTCAACATTTAAGGAATGACTTTTTGATAAGGTTTCCATCGTGTAAAGATATAAATCATCCTCTCTCAAACATTCTTCTAAAAATATTCTCTCAATCAGCTAACCGGATATCACTAAGATTTATTAATTCAAAAATATTTTCAATATACTCCCATGATTTACTAACAATCAATACTGACATTGACTATCAGACCACTCTAAGAAAAATTCTCAAAGCAAATATTATCTTTGTTCGAGGCTTTATTCGACATCGAAGTTATAATGATATAATTGATTTTCATAGCATAATAAAAAAACATTATAAACCCGCTAGTGAACTACAAAATAAAATAACGGAACCAATAAAAAAATTATCCCAATCTGATGTGATTATTGGTGTTGCTATAAGACAGGGAGATTACAGAAATTGGAAAGACGGAAGGTACTTTCTCGAGACTAAAACTTATATAAGGTGGATGATAGAAATTAAAAAGTTTTTCAAGAATGAAAGTGTTGGTTTTTTCATTGCATCAGATGAAAAACAAGATTTATCGTTATTTTGTGGTTTGAACTATTTCTTTCGAAAAGGTCACCCTATTTCGAATCTTTATTCACTCTCCCTTTGTGACTATGTGATTTCAGTACCAAGTTCTTTTGTTGGTTGGGCTCATTTTATCGGAAAGATACCTTGCTTAACTTTAGATAGAAAAGTTAAGAAAATAGAATTAAATGACTTCAAAATCTTATAAACTCCTTTAGAACTGTTCTATGAATCAAAAGAATAAACCTTTAGGGGTTATGGGAAGTGATTATTCTATTGATCGTCAAAAGAAAAAATCTCTGATCTATCGTTATAAAACTAGAGCATTTGAAACTTTCAAGATTTACCAAAAACATAATATAAATAATGAATTTCCCAAAATTTTAGATTTTGGTACTGCAGATGGATTTACACTTGCAGAAGCACATTTACTGCTCAATGCACATTCATCGATTGGCATAGAATATTCAAAAGAGCTAATTAAATCTGCGGAAAAACTTCCGCCTAATTGTTCTATTATTCAGGGTGATGTTACGGAAGAAATAGAATTATTAAGTGGAATAAGTTTTGATCTTGTAACGGCATTGGCAATACTTGAACACTTAGATGATCCAAGAAAGTTATTCGAGCAAGCTTTTCAAAGATTAAAACCTGGGGCATTGTTAATAGCGACATGTCCATCTCCAACATGGGACAAGATATCAGGAAAATTGAACCTTCACAAAGAAGACTTCCATGCAGTCGACTTTAACAGAAAAAAATTCTACAAAATGGCTAAAGAAATTGGTTTTCAACCTCTTCAATATAAGAAGTTTATGAGTGCACCCCTTGGATTTCTGCCTTATCTTAATATTTCAATTTATCCAAGATTCTCTCACGCTGTCGATGAAATGATTAGAACTGTAAAATTTTTGAATTGGACCTTTGTTAATCAAATTTTTGTGGCACGAAAACCAAAGTAAAGAAATTTGAACCAGCCTAAACTATTAAACAAGGGTAGCATTTGCCTTTTTACTAATAATGTAAGTCCAGGCATAGCTAACTTAATTAGAATAATTGAAAATACAGAAAAAAATTTTCATGTTATAACAGACAAAAAATGCTGCCAACCTCTTGCCGATCATGATCTTTGTTACCCTTTAATTAGAAATTTTAAAAAAAACAATTTACATAGCCATAGTACAAAAATAAATATTAAATGGTCTCTTTTACTCTTCACTTGGGCACACTGGGTGCCTTACAACAAGGAGCAGTTAAAAACACTTACAGACGAAATTAAAAAGGCGAATAAAATTATACTCCTTTATGATGCTTCGTTTGGTACTTCGTTTAAAAGGTTAGTAGCTCAAATCAGAGATACAATAAGATTTCGACATATTTTTAGTAGTATAAATGAAATATGTTATTTAACAGAAATGCCCACGCGTGATATATTTTCATTAAATAAGAAAAAATTCCCCTATCATGCATCACCGATGCAAGCTTTTGTTTTTGATAAAAATCTTTCAAAGAGATTATTTAGGGATTATAATCCAAATGAGAAAAGATCATATGATGTTACGGTAGCTGGTACAGATGGACCAGACTTAAGAATAAGAGTTTACAATGAATTAACCACATATATTCGAGCACATAAAAATATTTCAATTATAGAAAATATTCAAAATGAACGCCCAAATAATAATTCAAAATCAATTTTTTGGGCAGTTGGTAAAAATACACTTAAATTTGATGATTATTTCAATGTAATGCGTAATTCTGATTTTGTATTTTGCCTACCTGGTACATATTGGACCCCGAGGCCAATCGAATCAACTGCTTGTGGAGCAATTCCCATAATAGGTGATGACTATTTGCATAGTTACGATATTCCATTTCAAGATGGTAGGAATTGTATAATTATTGAAAATTGTGAAAATATTAGCAGATGGTCTAAAGCATTAGAGAGAGTACTCAATTTATCAAAAGATCAGATATTAGAAATGAGATACAATATACATTGTATAAGAGAAAGTCATCTTCTACCTGAAACTTATGTAAGAAGACAACGAAAAAGATTTAGATGTGAAAAGTCCTAAAATTAGGTCTTACTTATCAGTTAAAAAGAACAGGCTATTGTTATATATAATTATAATAGTTGCACACTATTTAATCATACCATTCACGAATAATGTAACCAAAGATGAGCAATATTCAGGAGAGACTCGACTCACAGTGTTTCAACTGAACGATTTTGGTTCGATCTTCTTTTCTAATGACACATATGATCAGATAACACTTACGCAAAAACCAAACGATGTTATTAATTCATTTCGAAACTTAAGACCACTTTACATATATACAATTGGCTATCCGTATAAGTTTTTTAGTTATTTAATAAATTATTTTGCTGAAAACTTTGCTCCGGACCAGCACAAAAAGATATTTTCTGATAAAAGTAAATTTCACTGGTATATGATTTGGGGATTATATGTATTAACAAATGGAATTATTATTTTTATTTTATCTTATTTTATTGATTCTTATTTTGTACCCTTTAAATCAGCAAATTCTTTAACTAAAATACTATTCTCAATATCAATATTGATTTACATAATTCAATCAAACATAGTAACAATATTTCTATATTCTAATACGTGGCAGTTCTTCCACCTTTTAATATACCCTATTCTTCTTTTTACATTAACTAAAACCAGTAAATCTGCAAAGTCTAATGTTCAATTAATCTCCCTATTTCTAGGCGTCTTGACATTATATTATAACGCTTTCGTCATTACCTTTTTAAGTTATTTAATTTTTATATTAGTAACACAAAAACATAAATCTCATAAAGTAATATTTCTTTTTACTTCATCCGTTTCATACATGTTTCCAATCATCATATGGATTTCTATTTTAAATTTGTTTTCAGATCTAAACAAAAGCGCGGAATTCGACCCAAATCATAAAGAGTGGAGATTGTTTATATGGGTGTTTGACTACATTAATGAAGTAGGCGTCTCCGGTTTAGTAGAATCAATAACTTTACGTCTTAACATTTTCGCTAATTTCTTTTTTCATTCTGTCAAATATCAATTAATGTACTTTTTAATTATTTTCATATTCTGCTTTTCTAAAAAAGTTCATATTGTACCTCTCTTTAAGAAGGAATATGATTTTTTTAAAATATCATTTATTTTCATATTAATCTCATCCGTATTTTGGTTTTTCATGGGAATATATTCATATAGATATTTGTCCTCAATTCCTATCTGTTTAATATTCTGTAACTATCGTCTATTATTAACAATCATCGAAGAGAATAAAGTATACAGTAACTATTTTTATTTTATTTTAGTTACAATCTCTCTTCATCAATTTTATTTAATGTTTGAAAATGGACGCATCGAAAATATTTTGACACTAAAGGGTTATGCCTCAATTGATCCCCCTTTCTAAATTAATTCAAGGATTTGAATAAAATAGACTCAGTTACTCATATTTTTTTCGATTTAGATGGAACATTGTATAATAGTAAGAAATTAAAACTTTATATTTCTCTTAAATTTTTTTCTCAATTTTTTAATCTTTTTAAATTTTTTAAGCTTATTCGCGATTTTAGATTAATATATTATTATAGAAGAGAACTTGAAAATCTTAGAGATTCCAAATTTAATAATATGCAAAATGTGTTCGATACTCACATAGAAAAAGTAAGTTTTAAACTAAACATCAAAAGGGAAATTGTCTTCAAAATTATAAATCTTTGGTTTAATCAAATACCACTAAGATATCTTTCAAAATGTATGCCTACTTATGTTCAGACTACACTATCTGAATTAAAGAAAAGAGGATATAAACTCGGAATCCTGTCTGACTACTTAGCCATTGATAAACTCAGTAGCATGAAAATACTTACTTACTTTGATTCAGTAGTTTCTTCTCAAGATACCGAAAGTAATGGATATAAACCAAATAACAACGGAATTAAGCGACTGATCAAGAAAACAAATGCAGAGGCATATCAATGTTGTTATGTGGGTGATCGAAAAGACTGTGATGTTTTGACATCACATATAAATAATGTTTTGCCTATTCTTCTTTCAACTAAACATTCGCAAACATTTAATAATCAAACTTCATATATTAAAATTAATTCTCTGAAAGATTTATTAACTATATTTAGATAAACGATGAGTTGCCCGATTTGTAAATCAATAGATTGCTCTTCTATTTCCAAGGTAAATTCTATTTCCAAGATAAATCCTGATGACTTTAAAATCACAGAGTCTGATTACGGTAGAACAGGTCCATTATTCATTTGTAATTTATGTACATTTAAATTTGTAGTTTTTCCGATAACAACTCAAAATTTTTATTCAAAAATGGTTGATTATGAATATGAGGAAGGTGCTTCATATCGCTCTCTTCAGCAAAGAAGAATTGTAGATAAATTATTAAAATTCAAAAAAAAATCCGATTGCTTAACACTTCTAGATGTCGGTGCGGGGACAGGATTATTATTAAAAGAAGCGAAAAGTCTCAATATAGAAGCAATTGGTCTTGAACCTTCTAAATGGGCGTGCGAGATGGGCACTAAAAAAGGATTAAAATTAATTAATGGTGTATTGCCTAATATTGAGTTAAAAAATAAAACCTTCGATATAATTACTTTAGTTGATGTAATTGAACATGTAGAAAACCCTGTGGGGCTTTTGCAACTTTGCAACCAGCAGTTAAAGGCGAATGGTATTTTACTTGTTAACACTCCAGATTCGAAAAGTTTTTTTGCATTAATTTTCGGATACAAATGGTGGCATTACAGAATCGCTCATATAGGCTACTTTTCAAAGAAGACATTAAAATTAGCTTTCGATAAGAGTGGTTTTAAAATATTGGATCTCAAAAGGCCAACATGGTATTTTGAATTAGGTTACTTGTATGCCAGAATAAGAAAATACATTGGCTGTCTTCCCTCTTTTGAAAATTCAAATTCAAAATTTTTGGGATATGTTTTTCGTATTAAAATTCCGTTAAATTTAAAGGATTCACTAGAAGTAATAGTATGCAAAAAATAATTCCATATATCAAAATTGCACGCCTTGATCATTGGTTTAAAAATATTTTTTGCCTTCCCGGCATAATACTAGCTTATTTTATTTGTGAAAATAGTTTTTTTTACGGTGATATCCATAATATTATAATTGGGTTTATTGCAATATGCGCTGTAGCTTCATCTAATTATACATTAAACGAGATTTTGGATGCGAAAACAGATCTCCTACATCCAGTTAAATTCAATCGCCCTATCCCTTCAGGTCTTGTCAATATCAGTTTCGCTTACCTACAATATTTTCTACTAGCTTTTTTATCGTTTTACTTTGCCTACCAACTCAATCTACCTTTTCTGATTACAATTATTTCGTTGTGGATAATGGGCATTTTGTACAATGCACAACCCGTAAGAAGTAAAGATATACCGTATGTTGATGTTCTCTCCGAATCAGTTAATAATCCCATCAGGTTCTGTGCAGGTTGGTTTATGGTTTCTACGAACCACCCCCCTCCTATTACCTTAATCATCGCTTACTGGATGATTGGTGCTTTTTTCATGACTCTAAAACGATACGCTGAACTTAAATTTATCAATGATAAAGAAAAGGCAATTTGCTATCGGAAGTCATTCAGCAATATGAATGAAAATAAGTTACTTTCTATAGCATTTTTGTATGCCTGTTTGTTTTGTCTCTTTTACGGACTTTATATTTCTCTATTCAGAATAGAGTTATTACTTTCTTTTCCTTTTGTCAGTGCGATGATTTCTATTTATTTTCAAATTGCTTTAAAAGAAAACAGTCCAGTTCAAAATCCTGAATATCTATACCGAGAAAAAAAACTTATGTTATCTGTGTTCCTTGTAGCTCTCTCATGCTTGTTCTGCTTATTTCAAGATATACCTCTTCTTAATAATTTTTTATTCAATTAGTTAGTAATTGTTTCCTTTATCCTTATTTAATTTTGAAAGATAAATATATTGAACTCGGGTTGCCTTACATACCGAGGCTATTACATCTGATCGACCAGAATCCCTATTCTCAAACATATGGCTGTTTTGATCGTGCCTTTTGGCATTACCGAACTATGGACTTCCCTTGCGGAATGTCACAAGAAATGGTTCTTCCACTTGCACTTGTTTACGCTCGAAAATATCCAAAAAATAAATACTATCAAAATGAAAGGTTAAAAGAACTTTCAGAAGCAGCTATTCGATACATGATCAAGTCCAGTCACCCTGATGGAACTTGCGATGATTACTTTCCTTACGAACGAGCCATGGGAGCACTTGTTTTCAGCTTATATGCCGCATCCGAAGCCTATCTAGTGATTGGGATGAAAGATGAAAAGGTGGAAGATCTTTTTATTAAGAGAGTACGACACCTCGAACATGAAAATGAATCTGGCAGGCTAAGTAACCATCAGGCTTTAGCTGGTTTGGCAGCTTACAATGTTTATTGTATCACTGGAGACATAAAAGCCCGAAAAACAGCTGAAGATAGAGTTGCCTTAACCTTATCGTGGCAAGATCCAAGTGAAGGTTGGTATCAGGAATACGAAGGTGCTGACCCTGGTTATCATACCTGTACGATCGACTTTCTTGCCAAATACCTTAAAAAAAAGGCAGCTCGTGAAAAAAAAGAAGATCACACGGTGCTCAAGTCACTGATCAAAGCAGTGGAATTCTCTTGGTATTTCATGCATCCAGACGGTTCTTATGGTGGTGAGTATGGATCAAGGAATACATATCATTTTTACCCTCATGGATTTGAACTCATGGCTCCTCATACCGAAAAAGCTGGGCAGATTGCCGATGCATTTTTACACTCTGTCGATCTTGATAAAAGGTATCATAACGATGATGACCGTATGACTGCCCACTATGTTTATAATTTCATGCAAGCTTGGGAAGACTATCATCCAAAACGACCTGCAATAATAAATGACTCTAAAAGGACCTCCACTCAAAAGTGGATGCCGAACGCAAAAATTTATGTGGATTGGAAATGCTCAGAAAGTGGTGAAATTGAGAACTATCTAATCACAAACCAATCCAAGGGAGGTGTTCTTAAAATCTTTGATCAAAAAGGTTGCATCGCAAGTGATACCGGTTTGATTGGTGAACTAAACGATGGAACGATTGTTGTCACCCACCTAGTCCAACTGAACTCTGAGTTTAGAGAAAGCTTTCAAGACAATTTATCAACCTTGCATGTCGAGGGAGACTTTTGCATTCGAAAACCCAATGGGATGAGCGTATTTAAACAATTACTTCTTAGATTGTGGTTGCTGACCGTCGGTAGATTTAATGCCAATCTTACTCGTTCAATTATTCAAAAGATTGCCATCACAGGAAAGCCTAAAACTTCATATCGTTTTGAACGCAAAATCTCTGTGGAAAAAGACAGAGTCTTGGTTACTGATTTTATTCCGGAAAAAATGCCCCTTAAGCGTTTAAGCGTTGGAAGTGACGCGACTAGTATTTATGTTGCGAACTCTTTGGTTTTTCAGGAATCTAGATTGTCTCCTTGGCAACATGCGAACCTTTCATCCCTGCCCATTAAAAATGGAATGAAAGTTTGGCAAAGATCATATTTTCGAGGCTCGGGTCATAGTCCAATGCTTAATATACATTCCCAAGAGACCTAAAATTATATGGATAAAAAATCTCAAGAATACAAATTTTCCATTATTGTACCCTGTTACAATGAGGAAGATGCTGTTGAGCAAACAGTTAAAGACATCGTGAATACTTTGGATAAATGGAAGAAGGAAAACGAAGTAAATTTGTTTTTTGAAATGATTTTTATCAATGATGGCAGTAAAGATAAAACCTCATCCGTTTTATTATCAATAGCTAAAAAATGTACAAAGCTGAAAATAATCGACTCTAGAGTAAACTGTGGGTACGGAGCTTCCCTAAAAAAAGGGATCCTTGCCTCAAAATACGACTGGATCGTGATTACTGATGCCGACGGCACCTACCCCAACGAAAGAATCCCAGAATTGGTTAAAACGTTAAATGAAAACGATATGGCTATTGGCGCCAGAATTGGAAAAAATGTAAAAATTCCTACGGTTAGGAGACCCATCAAATGGCTTTTACTTCAATATGCCCGCTGGATGAGTAAATCTGATATCAAAGACTTAAATTCTGGTTTAAGAGCGATGCGTAAAGACCAAATTTTTAAATTTTGGAATATGCTTCCAAATGCATTTAGTTTTACCAGCACAATTACACTTGCCATGCATATCGAAGGATTAAAAGTCTCCTACATCCCTATCGATTATCATGCTCGAATTGGTAGTAGTTCAATCAAACCCATACAAGACACCCTCCGCTTTTTTTCCTTAGTTTTAAGAACGGTAATGTATTTTAAACCGTTGCAAGTTTTTGGAACACTCGGGTTGACCATGTTAATTTTAGCAATAGTTACAGGTTTTGTCGGTAGAGTCGTACTAGGCGAAGTCCCTGATGTTGTCGCTCTATCCCTCTTTTCAACGGGTTCAGTATTTATCGGTTTAGGGTTATTAGGGGACTTGATTAACGCAAAAAAACCAATCCAATATTAAGTTAATGATTATACATTATCTTTGAAAAAACTTCGCACGCGCTAGTTAGAAAAATAAGGTTTTAATTGAAAAGAGTAAGTGCCTATATTCCTGCGTATAACAATGAGGATACAATCGTAGACGCCATAACTAGTTTAAAAAAGCAAATATATCCCATTAATGAAATATTTGTTATTGATGATGGTTCGAGTGATAAAACGATTGATAACGCTTCAAGGTGTGGAGTTGATGTATATACTAATCAAGTAAATAAAGGTCGTGGATTTACTAGATCTAGAGCAATGAAAATAGCAAAAAATAATATTGTGGTATGCTGTGACGCAACTAATGAGTTAGATCTTAATTTTGTCGATGAGGGTATTAAGGCATTTAATAGTAATAAAGTATCATCAGTATTTGGTAAAATTTGTAGTAAAACAAGGACAGGTACTGTCAATAAATGGAGATCCATTCACCTATTTAAAGAAAACGCAAAATATGGATCTGGTTTTCAAAAAAGCGATTTGTTTATAACATATGGCGCGATTGTCAGAAAATCTCACATAATGGCAGTCGGTAATTTTAATGCTGAACTAAAGCACTCTGAAGATGAAGAAATGGGAAAACGCCTTTTAGCTAATGGTTATACTTTGCTTTCCAATCATGATTTGAATGTATACTGCAATTTTGACAACAGCCTTCGGGAAGTATTCGAAAGATATTGGCGATGGAATGTTGGGAAAGATCAGAAAATGTCCTTAAGGGATTATGCCCACTCCATCAAAAGCAGTATTAAACCAATGGTTCAAGAAGACTTGCAGACGAGGCACTGGAGTTGTATACCTATTTCTTTAATTTGTCCGCATTACTGTTATTTCAAAACTTTGATTACCAGAGGAAAGAATAAACGAAAATGAAAATCCCTTTTAATAAGCCTTTTATTGTTGGCAAAGAGCTTTTTTATATAACTCAAGCTGTATTGAACGGACATATTTCTGGCGACGGACCTTTTACTAAAAAATGCCAGAAATTGATGGAGGAAAAATTTTCTGCCAAAAAAGTCTTACTCACGCATTCTTGCACTGCAGCACTTGAAATGTCTGCACTTCTTATAAATATTCAGCCTGGTGATGAGGTAATCTTACCCTCTTACACTTTCGTTTCAACAGCGAATGCATTTGCGCTACGAGGTGCAAAACTTATTTTTGTAGATATACGGAAAGATACTCTAAATATTGATGAAACATTAATTGAACCCCTTATAACAAAGAAGACAAAAGCGATCGTTGCGGTTCATTACGCGGGAGTAGCCTGTGAGATGGAAACGATTATGGATATCGCGAATCGCTATAAAATCTATGTGATCGAAGATGCCGCCCAAGGAGTCAACGCGACATACAAAGGCAAATTCTTGGGAACATTGGGACATTTGGGGTGTTACAGTTTCCACGAGACCAAAAACTTCATTTCGGGAGAAGGCGGTGCGTTGGTCGTAAACGATAATGACTTCATTGATAGAGCAGAGATTATACGAGAAAAGGGAACTAACCGATCGCAATTTCTTAACGGGAAAACAGACAAATATACCTGGATTGACATAGGATCCTCTTATTTGCCTAGTGATATTATCGCCGCATTCTTATATGCTCAATTGGAAGAAGCAGATACAATAACAGCTAAACGTAAACAAATATTCCAAACTTATTATAAAGGACTCCGTAGTCTAGCAGATTCCGGGCAAATTCGATTACCTCATACTCCTTCTAATATCGATGGTAATGCACATATGTTTTATTGTATAATGGATAGCCATGCAGAACGAACCAAGTTAATAGATTTTCTAAAGTCGAAAAATATTACCGCATTTTTTCATTATGTTCCTTTGCACTCTTCACCTGCTGGAAAAAGATATGGCTCAAATAGAGAGTCATTACAAATTACCGAATCCATTGCAAGTCGAGTATTACGCCTTCCGTGCTATTATGAAATGACAAAACAAGACTGTGAAAATGTCATAGCAAAAATCGAAGAATTTTTCGATTTTTGATTTGTTGAATAAAACTTAATATATTGATGGATATACATATTCTTGGAGGTGGTCTTCTTGCCAGATTTGTTATAGAGATAGTTGAGAGTACTTCAAACATGAATATTGCGGGGATTTATGATGATGGATATCCAGTTCGAAAAAAAGTTTTAGGATATAAAATTCTTGGTAAAATAGACCATCTCGATTATACAAAATCCTTGAATCTAGCAGTAGGAATAGGAGATCCCAAGATTAGAAAGAAATTTATCGGAGGAGAGCATTTTAAAGGTTGCACATTTCCTTCATTGGTTCACAAAACAGCTCTTGTGTCAGAATATAGTCAAATTGGGAAAGGAGTGATCATCGGTCCTTTTACCTCTGTATTGAATGGAAGTCGTATCGGTCAAGGTTGTTGTATTTTAAGCCATTCAAACATAAATCAAGATGTCATTATGGAAGATTTTTGTTTAGTAGGTGCTGGAACACTCATTGGAAATGGAGTTCACATAGGTGAAGGCTGCCATTTGGGGTTGGGCTCCAAGATTCATTTAAATAGAAAGCTTGAGGCGTGGACTCACCATGAATAAGATGGATTTTGCTGAAAACAAACTACCCCATAAATTATTTATCAATGCCTGTGATATTTTAGAAAAGAAAGTAGCCCCTCCATGGGAATGTCATATCCACAGCAAATATACTGATGGTAAAGCAAGTATTTCGGAAATCTTTGATGTCTCGATTCGAGAAAAATTAGAGGTTATTATTTTTACCGAGCACACTGAACCTTGGAGGTTTGAAAATACTAGTTGGTATCAAAGATATTACCAAGAAATCGATAAATTTCGTAAAATTCATTCCGATAGTGTCCAAGCATTTATTGGTATTGAGTCTAGTGCAGTTACATTTGATGGTGGATTAGATGCTACAGATGAAATGTTAAATACTGCTGAATTTATCCTAGGTGCAGCTCATCGTTATCCCGAAATCGGGAACCAAAGAGTACAGGACTTGAGAAGCAATACAGCTATTGATTTAGAGTATAAAACTTTGGTTGGGCTTTCGATGAATCAAAATGTTGATGCGATAGCTCATATTGGTGCCACTTGTTCTAAATATTGCACTTCATTTCCTCTACATCTGGTGCGTGAGGTTATTGCTCGTGCCTCAAAACATAAAATTGCTGTAGAAATAAACCCTGTTTATAACAGGCCCTTGATTCCCTTTTTGGAAATCTGCGCAGAAGAAGGAGCCAGGGTTACTTTAGGAAGTAACGCACATGGCTTTGGTGATATTGGTTTAGTTAGCAGAGAGCTAAATAAATTATTCTAGAAATGATCAATATTTTAGTGACCGCAGTTGGCAGTGAATTGGCCTCTTCAGTAATTAAGGCCATAAAGCTTATGCAAACACCCTATCGTCTTGTAGGTTGTGATATTTGCCAAGAAGTGGTCGGTAAATATTGGTGCGATAGTTTTCATCTTGTTCCCCAATGTCGCGATGAAGGAGCCTACATCAAGGTCATTAGAAAGGTTATCAAAGAGGAAAAAGTTGATTTTCTCATTCCCACTGCAGATTCTGAATTTTTTATACTTCCTAAATACAAGAGAGAGTTATCTGAAAGTTATGGATGCTCCCTTCTAACAAATGACCTAGACGAAATTGAGCTTTTTAACGATAAATGGTTAGCTTACAAACATTATAAATCCAATGTGATTCCCTCACCTTGTTGCTACTTGATTGACGACCTCAAGAGCTTAAAATCTAAACTGAAAGATAGTTTTTTTCCGATGATTATGAAACCTAGGTTAGGTGGTGGTTCAAGGTCAATTTATAAAATTGAGGCTTTTGATGAGATTAGAAAATACAGGGAAATTGTTCCGAATCCTATACTTTCTGAGTATTTGCTGCCCGATGATGAGGAGTATACTGCTGGTACTTACCGGACAACCCAAAACATTGTGTTTGTTATTATTCTAAAAAGAAAATTAAAATTTGGGATGACAAATTCGGGTCACATTGTAACTGATGATACTTTGGAAGTGTTCTGCCGCAATACGATACTAAAGACAAATCTTAATGGTGCAAATAATATCCAATTTAGGTTAACATCAGAAGGCCCTAAAGTTTTAGAAATCAATCCTCGATTTTCAGGTACTACGGGAATTAGAGCACATTACGGATTTAATGAAATAGAGATGTGGATTAACGATCGAAAGGGATGCTCACTTGAACAACCTGCATTAAAAAAAGGCTTTTTCATGCGTTACATGGAAGAACAATACCATTTTTTGAAAAATTAAACTAATGACGATAGCAAAAAGTCCCGTACCTTATAATAAATATTACAAAAAAAGAACTCATGTTCATGTTTATCCTGTGGAGTTTGTTGTTAGAACCCTATTGGGAAGTTACCCAAACTTGGAAATGAATAGGGATTTTTATTCAGGTAGTAAACTTTTAGATTTGGGGTACGGTGATGGTCGCAACATGCCCCTGTTTCATAATATTGGCTTCAAAATTTTTGGCATGGAAATCTCCGAAGAAATCAACAAATTAGCAAGAGAGAGATTAGAAATCCTTGGGATAGATGGGGAGTTGAAGGTAGGTCATAATAACTCAATCCCTTATCAAGATCAATTTTTCGATTTCATTGTCGCCTGTCACTCCTGTTACTATGTCAACGAAGACCGCTCTTTTAATGATAACCTTCATGAGATTTCTAGGGTTTTAAAAACTGAAGGAGTATTTATTGCATCATTACCAATGAGAGATAATTTCATCTTCAATGATGCGGAATTTTTGTCCGATGGTCATTATCGAATTACCAAAGATCCCTACGGGATTAGAAATGGAACAATCCATAAAACTTTCTTAAATGAAGATGAAATTATCGAAACCTTTGAACCATATTACAAAGACTTAAGTATTGGTTATATCAATGATAATTACTATGGGATAAATGTGAAAATGTGGATTATCAAGGCCACACGCAAATAAGATGAAAGTTTCATTAGCTTCTCCCGTGTATAACGAAAGTGAAAATATTCAGGAGTTTATTCGGCGAGCAGATAGCACCTTAAAAACGATTACCAATGATTACGAAATTATACTAGTTAATGATGCAAGTCCTGATAATACTCTTTCAAGAATTAGAGAGCTTCTACCAAAGTACCCAAAGGTAAGACTGATTAATCTTACACAAAACACAGGTCAGCACATCGCTTCTTCAATTGCACTCAAAAATAGCACTGGAGATTATATTTTTCTTATGGACTCAGACCTGCAAGTAAATCCTGAATATATGCAAGACATGTTCAACTGTATGCAAAGAAATAAAGAGTGTGATGCGGTCAGTGCTCAAAGGTTGAATCGTTCCAATAAATTTTCGCGAAAAGTAGGTTCTTTTTTTATTTCCTTTTTAACGCAGATGATAGCTGTTAAGAAAACTCATCTCAAAGATCCTGGCTCGTCCTTTAAGTTATTTTCACGCAAAACATTAGATAGGCTTATTTCAAATGACATTTTGATTCAAAATTACCCTATATTAATGTTGAATCTAAATCTGAATATTATTGAGATCCCGATCAAATATAACACGACTAATGTACGAGAGAGTAATTATCGTTTAATAGATTTAATTTCTGTTATCGCATTAGCTCTTCTTAATTTTAGTACTGGAACAACGACATTGTTAGTTTTACTTATGCTAGGTGGATTTTGCTCGATATTTGGTGGTTTTGCTTTGCTTTACACAGTAATTCAGGGAATGGTTTTTCAATCCCCTCTTCCCACAAATCTTTTAATTTTCTTTCTCAGTTTGATAGTTATTGGTCTTCAGTTTTCGTTAATGTCGATGATTGTTTTCAAGTTAGAGCGCATCAATAAAAATCTAAATTTCAGAAGATCGATTAATCAAAAAATTGAGTATGAAAATTAATTTTTTTGATTTATTGATTACTGGTCGAGGTTCAACTGCACTGTGGGTGATTCTTAAAGTACTTTGTAAACGATCTGCAAAAGTTCTTGTTCCAGTAAATATTTGTGAAATTGTATACCCTATTATTATTGATTCGGGTCTAACTCCAGTATTTTACGATGTGGATAGTGAATCAGGAATTGCAACTCCCGAAATTATTAAAGACACGTATACTGGGAAAGAAGATGTTTTGATAGTTCTTCATCAATTTGGTTTACCAGTTGAAATCGATACAATTTGCTCTTGGGCTGAAAGTAAAAATATTTTTATCATTGAAGATGTGTGCTGTGCACTAGGAGCAACTTATAAAGGACAGACACTGGGGACATGGGGTAATGCAGCAATCTTTAGCTTTGGTTATTCTAAAATTTTAGAATATGGAGTCGGAGGTGCAGTGTATTCTCGGGAAAGAGCAATTTACAAAAAAATACATGCTCAAATTCAACAACTACCTACCTATTCAAATTATCATAAAATAAAAGACAAAGAATTACAAATTCGCATCCACGAACTGAGAAGATCGACCAAGGTTTCAAAGGTCAAAGAATATAACGAAATATATAACCATTACATAAATTACCTTTTATTCAAATTGGGGTCAGAGGATATTCAAAAAGTTTCCATTCTGTATCATGAACTAGAAAAAAACCTAATTGCCCGTTCTTATTTTGCTAATCGATATCGCAAAGAGATTACTAACAAAAGAGTTCGTCATGTTCATGAAATATACGGCCAAACTTATTGGCGTTACAATATTTTAGTTAAACCAGAAGATCAAAAGCCGGTTATTCAAGGACTCAGGCATAATGGACTTCTTGCTAGTAAATGGTATCCTCCGATGGTCAAGTTTTTCGATAAATCATATGACCCCCTTAAGTTTAGAGGGTGCGAATTATTTGCCTCTCAAGTCATCAACTTATTTGTTGATCATAGAGTCGATAATTCAAAAGTTACTCGATGCATAAATTATATAAACTCTCTCTAGAATAAAGATCGCGATAATACAACCCTGCTTTATACCTTGGTTAGGTTACTTTGAACAAATGTTGGTTGCTGATGTATTCATCTACTTAGATGATGTTCAATACACAAAAAAAGATTGGAGAAATACAAATCAATTAAAAAGTCCTAATGGTATTAAGAAAGTGAGCGTTCCTGTATCTAATGCTTCAAGAAGTATTAATATAAATGAGGCTTTAATTTCCTACAAGGGTGATTGGGAAGATAAAATGCTTAATCAATTAAAACAGTGGTATGGGAAAGCACTATTCTATAATAATGTCATTGAAATGATCTCTCCTATCATTCGGAATAAATACAAAAACTTGGTAGATCTAAACTATGATCTCAATAAAACAATAGCAGATTATTTAGATATTAGCACTCCTTGCTATTTTTCCTCTTCAATTTGTAAAAGTACTGAAGACAAAAATCTAAGAATATTAGAAATTTGCCATCATTTCAAGAATGTACATCTGTTGTATGATGGTAAAACTGCTGCCAACTTCCTTGATACTCAATTATTTTTACAAAATGGTATTAAAGTAATTTTTCAAAATTATTTACACACCCCTTATCGACAACTATGGGGAGAATTTCAACCATACATGTCAATTGTTGATCTGATTATGAATAATGATTGTTTAAAATCACAAGAAATATTGTCCTCTAGTCCTGTAACAGAAGAATTTTAACAGTTGCTCAGCAGCACATAGAAACTATAAATATGATTATTATCATTAAAGAATTTTATCGTATGAACGAAATGGGATTATTATCAATTAATGTTGCTATTTTATTTATATCATTATTGCCGCCATTAATATAGCACCTATTATTGCTATTTCCATTACATATCAAGTTGGTATTATATTAGCTTTTTATTTACATGAAAAATTTACTTCTAGTGTAAATTTAATCATCTTTCACTTATAAATTTCATCCTTTGTTAACTCGTAGTTCATTTACTTAATCTGTTTATTTTATATGTTTTTAATACAAAATTATTCCTCATCAAATCCTACAATTTTCATCAATTATAATTCTTTCTATTCTTCTCTATTCACTTAATAGAAAGTTTGTTTTTAAAAAATAATATGGAAAATCATTCTGGTTTTAAAAAGCTACTTAAAATATCCAACTTTTATACAATCCTAATGAATATCTTGGGTGCGAAGGAAGCTGCAAAGTGGCTAAATCAAAACTTTTATAAAGTAAAACCTGGAGCGAAAATTACTGATATAGGATGCGGACCAGGATCGTTATTACACAACTACAAGCATCTATTCCCCACTGATATAGACTACTCAGGAATCGATCCCAATGAACACTACATCAAGTCTGCAAGGAATGAATTTGGTGAGCACGCCAATTTCTATGACGGAACCTGTGAAACATTTATAAATGATTCACGATTTCAAAAGTCCGATTTAATTTTATGTAATGGAGTCCTTCACCATTTAAATGACAGACAAGTTAAATCCCTCTTTAATTTCATACACCGTAATTTGAAATCTGAAGGTGGTCGCTTCCTAGCAATGGAACCAGTTCACCTAATGAAAGAAACTTCGTTATCAAGGTGGGTAATGAACCTAGACAGAGGAATGCATGTTCGAAAAGAACCAGAATGGAAAAAACTGATGAACAATTCAGGATTAGAATATAAAACGAATATAATTACTGGACTCATTAGAATTCCGTACAACTATATTTTAATTGAAGCTACAATTGGTGGAAATTCTTCTGCATAATGCAAGAAAATAGAAAAAATAGCTTATGTAACGAAATAATTACATGTGTATTTGCAGTTTTGCTAGCAATTATGGCTAGTTATTTGTCTGCTAATAGCCAAATCGAAGAGGGATTAGTTCACAGTATATGGATTGCTAATGGTTTGGTGATAATGTCATTATTTTTTAGATATTTTTTTCAATTATTATTCCAAGAAAAATTAATTAAGCATGTTCCTTATTTTGGAATTCTTGCTCCGATTCTATTTTGGTTGTCCATCATTTATGTTCCTATATATATTACAGTTGTCTGCACAGTTATAGGAATAATTGGATTTGTTATTAATTCATCCAATTTATATAAGAATATATTTTCAATATATTACCTAATTATTCCATTTATCTACTTTATTATAATTGGGTCGGAAGCGTGGAATATGCATAGAACTACCCTTCCTGATCATCATCTTGTCATGCAGTCTCAAACGGGCAGTGATATTACTTTTTTTTCTGCAATTACCAGTATGTTAAAAACATATGATATATGCAGTATTGGAATAGATGGTTTGATAGGATTTCCTTATCACTATGGAACATATTACTTTTTAGCTTTTCTATCCTCAGTTTTGGATCTGAATTCATTATATATTAATAGTATAATTGCACCTTTAATTTTTCTACCTCTCGCATTATTTATAATGCTTGAGATATTAACTTATTTTAAGCATACGCTGTCTAGCTATTATAGTTTTGATTCTAGTAAATTAAAAATTAGGGATCATATCATTTTTGCTACAATCTTAACCACTTTGACAAATGCTCCACTTGGTTTGCCATTTGTTGCAAATTTGAGTTTTTTCACATCTCCATTTCAGATAGATTCTCAATTGTTAGCTAATCTGCTTTTAGGAATCATAATAGTGATCATTTCACACATTAGCTCAATAAAGAACGAGAACATATTCATTTCCATTTTCTTTTTGATTTGTATTCAGTCGATTCTCTGTATGATAAAGGCACCTGCATCGCATTTATCATTATTAATAATTGTCTATACATGTATCCGGTATTCTTTACAGCGCACTGCTCTTCAAAATAAACTTTGGTTTTTAACATTAACTGTATGTGCCATTGCTACCTTTTATATCAATTCCCTTATTACACCGGAGACAGTTAATCAAGAAGGAGTCCTAACAATAGGTTTTTTCACACTGTGGAAAAGCGAGATTGCTATTAGAAATTGGCAGTGGATTTATATAAGCAATGGCTTTTACACGATTGCATCATTTGTTCTGATAGCTTTAATATTAAAAAAAACTTCAGCTTTTGATATTATAACAAAGTTTAAAAACTCGCGATTCAGCATATTAGAAATCTTCGCTGTATTAACTTTCACTGCAATTTCTTTATCAGCGGTTTTTGATGGATCCCTTAGCATAGCCTCAACATATTACATGGATACTGCAAAGTTTCTTAGTCTTATTCTATTTGTATCTTGCTTATCTATTTTGTTTTCACGAATAAATGCACAAAATCATAATCTTAAATACTTTTTAAAGACGAATTCTCCCATTAGAGTAGTTGCAGTCCTAAGCATGATGTTCATTTTATTTACCGGCAGTGGCATATCACTAAAAGGTTGGGAGAGAACTTTTAATAAGCACATAGATAGCAATCTCGAAAATGCTACAGATACAAAAAAAATACAAAAAAAAGTAAGCATCTTAAAAACTTTGCTACATCTATCAAAAACCTATCAGAAAAAATCTGAAACTTGCTTGTGGATTCCCAAAACAAATAATATTTTTTGGAATGAACTAGCATTACCTAAAAGTGGTGCGTTCCTCCCTTTATGGGCTGTTGCATTATCTGAGATGGCTTTAATTGATGGTTACCCTCTATCTAATAATTTGGATGGTATGTTTGGTTATGGATGTTATAGCCCAGATTCCACATACAGAAACAAAAATAACATTGATTTGGGAGAAATAATGAGTAGCGCCAAGAAAAAAGGTTTTAAATATTTAATTGTTTTATGGGATCATAAAACTTACGATTACCATAAATTATGACTCTATCGTATTTTCTTATATAATTTCAGGAACATTGAACTACTTAAAATATTTTTTCTAAAGGTTAGAATTTTTTGTCGCAAAATTATTTGTTACAAATCGTTACTAGATTTATTTTTATCAAAATCTTAACATTAACTTGTAAAACTTCCTGACACATTGAGGCAAATAGCATGGATTCATTATGACATTTTTGATCGTGTTCATGAATTCAGACATAATATTTATCCCAGATCACACCTTTGGGGGTTTCCAATGGGTAGAGAGAATAATATACATTTCCTTAACCCACTGATTAAAAATAGATTTGTTTGTAGGTTATTAAACTTCTTCAGTATTATTACTAAACACAGATTGGGTGACTTTTACTTAGAGCTATCAATTTACCTGATCAGAAACAAATTTGATCTTATCTATTTTGTAAGTGGAAATATTGTAATAATACCACTCCTTAAAAGGTTGGGTTTAATCAATGTGAAATTGTCAGTATTACTTTATAAGTTGCCTGAAAACTCACTATGGTGGAAATTTCATAATTTAAACCACTCACTCCCTTTGCTTAATTCATTCGATGGTATTAATTGTCTCACTAAAAATTTAAAAAACGAGCTAAATTCCAAGTTAACCAACAAAAAGATTGCAATTAATTGTATACCTTGGGCAACTGATGGATTAATCTTTTATAAAGCAAACATTGTATCAAAGGGTAAATATTTTTTTTGCGGAGGTAAAACAAATCGAGATCACATATCCTTACTAAAGTCTGCTGCTCAGTCACCATCTTTTAGATTTATTATTATTAAACATTGGGAAGGAGACCTTGCGGTACCAAGTAATGTTAAAATTATCGAATCTAATACTTTAATTACAGACAAGGCTATATCCTATGATAAGTTAAGGCTTCTTTATGCAGAATGCATAGCGGTCTGTATCCCTCTGAACTACGACCCAAAGGATACTTGCGGATACACAGAAATGCTCGAAGCAATTACAATGCAGAAACCAATAATTATGACCAAATCCGGATGCTTAGATATAGAACTAGAAGAAAACAATCTGGGTTATTATGTGAAACCAAACGATTCATTCGATTGGGTTAAAAAATTAAAAATTGTTTATCAGGAATCTCATACTGACAAGAATTATAATTATGATTTCAAAACTAATACGATAAATAACCTAGAAAGGCAAACCACAGATTTTCTTCTTAACATATGAAATACTTTAAACATGAAAACCTTCTATTAGCTATATGTTTGAGCATTTGCATATCATTCATTAATACAATTTATTCAAGTAGATCTGAAAATCATCACTCCTAAAAATTGTAAAAATTAGACTCTTTAATTTCAGATACTACAGTTCCATATGCTGAACTTAGAAATTTATACAACAATTGTATCGGAGTCTGTATTTCCCTAAACCCTAATCCTGAAGATACATGTGGGTATACCGAAATGCTTGAAGCTTTATCGATGGGAAAACCCGTGATCATGACTCGTTCAGGCTGCCTTGATTTAGACTTGGAAAAAGAGCATTGTGGAGTTTATGTTCGATCTAATAAACCCACTGATTGGGCCCAAAAAATTCAATCAATTTATTCAGATCATGAAACTAGAAAAATTAAGTCACAAAATGGATTAAGGCTGACTGAATCTATATACAATTTAAAAGTACATCAAACTTCTACTCATTTATTCCTTAATCAATCTTTTAAAACCTGAAAGATAAAATAGAAATTTTATTTAGCGTGATTATCCCCACTTACAATAGGGAAGAAATCCTCACCAATTGCCTGGAGAAACTTTTAGTAAACACAACAATCAGATGTTCATCCGAACTCATTCACTCGATTAACGAATTCAATTTTGAAGTGATTGTCTCCGACGACTCCGAACAGACATGTCATAACTTAGACAAAAAATTTGAAATCTCGGTAATCGAAGGCCCTAAAAAAGGGCCCGCAGCCAATAGAAATTTTGGAGCGAAGCATTCAAGAGGAAAATGGCTAATTTTTATTGATGATGACACTTCCCCATGTGATGAATTCATTTTCCATTATGGCACCACTCTTGAAAGAAATAACTATAATTTAGATATTATGGAAGGGGCAATAAAGAGTCTAGAATCTATTAACTCTCCTTTTTACCGAATGTCTGAAAACTTAAGCGGTAATAATTTTTTTTCAGGTAACATTTCTTTTAACGCAAATGTTTTTAAAAAACTAGGTGGGTTTGACGAAGAAATGATAATTATGGAAGACTTGGAAATTAAACACAGAATACTATCTAGCAAACTAAAGACACAATTTGTTAGAAAGGCATTTGTTTTTCATCCGGCTCAAAAATTTGGCATTAAGTTTTTGATTGAAAGAATATTTCATTACAAATGGCTATTACTGCTAAAATTAAAATGCCAAAATGGTGAGCCCAAGAACATATTGAGTGAACTTCTAGTCTCTACATATGAACATCTTCACTTACAGTTAAGGACAACGAATAATTTGATCAAGCATTTGGACAAGTCCATTTGGTTTAATCAAATTATATGGCAAATAATTTATTGGGGGACAGTACCAATCGTGATTCCATATCTTTGGTTTTGGAGCATAAAATACAACATAAGTTACAAAAAAGGGAGAATTACAATCTATCCTACAATCAAATAATTGAAGGCTCTTGTAATAACTACTGTTGCACCTGATGCGACCACAAAGAATCAAACTGGAAGTACAATATGGACACTTAATATTATTAGTTCATTGAAAGCTGACCATGAAATTACTCTGTTGTGCCCTCCCCCATTAAGAGATCCATTTTTTAAAGAAAACAAATTGAATTTTATACCCTGTCCAATCAAAAAAAAGACGAACAGATTATGGAGAATATACAAATCCATAAAAAATCAAGTTTTCCCGAGTGTCTGGACTTTATATTCAAGTAAAACTGAGATTTTTTTGAAATCTATAAAGCATAGTGAATTTGAACTATGTTGGTTGCTCGATGATTATTGTGGAGTGTACTTACCATTAATTCCAAAATTTTTGCCTACTATATATTGTAGGCATTATGCCATACATAAAGATTTCACCCAAAGCAGTAGTTCTAAATTTTCAACGAAATATTGGAAATTCAAATATCATCAATACTGCGCATTCGGATTTGACAAAAGATCGATGCATCGTGCAACACATGTGATTACTCCAACTGAAAAGATAAAGAAATCGTTCAGTAAACTTTCCCCATCCACTTCAATTACAAATATCGCCACTACTCCGTTTGTTAAACCTTCACCCATTTCAAAAACAATTATCTCAACGAGTCAAAGAAATGATCAAAGATTGAAAGTTGTTTATGTAGGAGATATGACATTCATTAGAAATCATGACGGGGTAAGTTGGTTTATTAACCATGTCATTCCCTTGCTGGGTAATCAATATTTGAAATGTTTTCATTTCCAATTTATTGGTAAAAATATTAATTCCGATTTGAACGAGTATGAATTTCCGAAAAATACGAGTATCGAATTCAGCGGTTTCACTAAAAATTTGGATGAGGAACTTAGTACGGCTCAAGTTGCGATTATTCCAGTATGGGGAGGAAGTGGAATTAGGCTTAAAACACTTACTCTTATCGGGTCAGGTTTACCAACAATCTCAACTCCCGATGCCCTTGAAGGCCTAGATTTTCTAGATAACGAATCGGTAATTATTGCGAATACTAAAGAGGATTTTAGAAATGGGCTCGTACAAATGTTAGATCAAACAAAAAGAGTCTCAGTATCGAAGTCATGCATCAATCAAATGAATGATTTTTTTCAGAAAAATGAAATTCATAAACTAATAAAAGAAGTTACTGTAAAAGTACTTTCATAATAAAGCATCAAAATAAATAGATTCATGAATCGAATTTTAAATAGTAAAAAATTATTAATAATAATATTTTTAATTTTCGTATTTTCTTTTCTTTACTATTTCGATCTGCCTAGGAGTCATGTTGATGATATTTGGTTCCTAGATCCAGCAATCAACCTTTCTGAACATGGAGAATTAAAGGCACCCAGATTAAAGCCTTTCTTCAGCAAATTTTCCTCTGACTTCTTCTTTCTTGCAATGCCATTTTATAGTTACATTTTGGGTGGTTGGTTTAAGTTGTTCGGATTAACAACTCATTCAATAATATCTTTTCAATATATAATTTATTTATTAAACATCATACTCCTATTTAAATGGCTTAGAACCAAAGGTTTAAGCTTCAATATCTCAGCCTTTTCAGCATTAATCTTTATGGTCCAAAACTTGAGCTTTGGATTCAGACCGGAACCCCTTGGGTTTTGTTTTATGTTTGCCGGTTTGTTAATGTTGCAAAATTGCAAAATGTTGAATTTATTTTTAGGTTTTTTCCTTTTGGGCGTAGCAGTTTTTACATCTCATAATGCACTAGCTATAGCTTTTTCATTAACGTTTTTCGCTGTTTATGTACATTATGAAAATTCTAAATTGAATCCTAATCTGTTTAAAAGAGTACTAACTTCTTTTATTCTTTCAAGCTTACTAATTAGTCTTTTATTCTCTTTCTCGATAAACTTTAGTTTTTATCAATTTTACGAACAAATAAATTGGATGATACAAAACCGATCAATGGAATTGGGGAGTGCCCTTCCTTACATATTTCATGATTTATTAAAATATTGGAACCCGTATCAATTTTTACCAATTTATATAGTTTTTTTTATAGTAACCATTTGGTTATTATATCGTAATAAAATATTAGCCAGACAAACACTCTTATTTTTGCTTTCCTTGGTTATATCTGTTGGATTACACTTTTTATTAAGACCAGGAATGTATTTAATCTCTTTATTTCTAGTTTGGATTTTAATATTAACATTTATATCAATTATAAAAGTTCCAATCGAACTGAGAAGATTTATTCTTATTGCACTTACTGGCCTTTTTCTATTTCAAAATTCTCATCTTCTCCTCGGTTTATTGTGTACCGACTCCATTGATAGGCAAAGTCTTGAACTATTTGAAAAAAATGCACGTAGTATTTCAGAAAATACGAAGAATATAGTAGTTGATGATATCACTGCCCGTTATGTTTTTGGTTTTAATTATCCTCCCAATACACAAGCAGCGCTAATGGACATCACTCCACCTCCTTCACGGAATAACATTTGGATCGTATCTCCTTATCGAACAGCACACCATTTCCCTGAGTATAATACTAGTTTTGAAAAGTTTAAATTATTCGGCAGAGAATTTAATTTACTAAGCCAAAACCCCTACGAAATAATCGTATTAGGTCGATAACATTATTAACATTATGCTTTTCCCCAAGTTAGTTAGATTACTTCCAGCAAAATTTCGTACCGCAGTCTTTTATAAATTTTATCGAAGGCCAAAAGAAAAAAATTATAATTTGTTCGAAAATGCATCCTTAGATTTTTCTTCCGGCGTCAAAATGGATTTATTTCCCTCTGACGAGTCTCACCGATGTATCGCTTACACTGGGTTTTATGAATATCAACAGAGCGAATTAATCGCAAATATCGCTAGAAACGGTGGATTGTTTATAGATGTAGGTGCAAACTATGGTTATTATTCTTTGATTTGGGCATCATTAAATTCGACCAATTTAGTTCATGCTTTTGAACCTTCACCACAAAACTTTAAAATGCTTAATTCTAACATAGCTAGAAATAATTATGGTGATAAAATTCATACACACCAATGTTCTTTAAGTAACATAAAGGACGAAGTTTTTTTTAATGATGGTCCTAAAGAACAAACTACATGGGGAGGGATTTGTAAGACGGAAACTGAAAGCACCAGAGTGGTGCAATCAGAGAAAATTGATAATTTGTTCGATTTAAATTCCAGGATTGATGTGTTAAAAATTGATACGGAAGGAGCCGACTTTTTGGTGCTATGTGGAGCAGAAAGACTACTTAAAAATAAACTTATTAAAAATATTTTTTTTGAGCTGAACAAACCAAGAATGAAGTTGTTAAACTTAAAAGTTGAGGACGCTCTTAAGTATTTAGATTCAATGGATTATTCATGCAGTCCAATTGGAGCACTTAATAACGAGGTGATGGAGTACCATGCTGAGCCACGGTGATATTTACATATTTCGGTAATTGTTTTGTCTATTAAAAGAAATATTCTTGAATCCTGTATCTATTGCGTAAGTAGGATATATGATTGCTTTTCTAAAAAACCTAAGTGCTTAAATTCTTTTTTTATACTCAGAAATAATGGCATAGGGGATTTGTTGTGCACAACACCATTGTTCGAAGCGTTAAAGATAAATTATCCAACAGCCAAAGTTTACGTAGGAATAGGAGATTGGCACCAAGATATCCTAGATGGAAATCCGTACATTGATCAAATAATCAGAATAAATGCTCCCTGGCACAACCAATTTACCGGGGCATTTAGCATCATCAAAATCATTAGATACCTTTTTTTATCTGCTGAGGTTAAAAGAATTGCCCAATTGAAAATTAGTTGTGGAATTGATGTCCTAGGCAGTCAGTGGGGTAGTTTGCTTTTGATTAAGGGGAAAGTCAAAACTAGGCTAGGAGTAAAAGGTTATGCAGGTGGACACGCAGGTTGTGAGAAGTTCATTCATTTTGACCCTCAGACTCATGCTGGTATTGCGTCTTTAAAGTTTTTAAACGAGCTACCTAACAAGAATTTATCTCTACCGAATCATAAACCGAAAATTTATCTGACTGAAGAAGAAAAGGGGTTCGCCAAAAAGCAATGGCAGAAGGAAAGCTTTAAGATACTTATAGCACCTGGAGGTAGCTTTAACGAAAAATGCTGGCCTGTTGAATATTTTTTGATTCTTGCTGAAGAAATTATTAAACAGAAGAGCTTCCAGTTGATTATTGTTGGTGGCCCCGAAGATGAAAAGATTTGTAAACAAATCTGTGATAAAGTTAAAAGATGCAAAAATTTATGCAATAGAACTACACTTAGAGAATCTTTTTCAATCGTTGCCACTTCAGATTTACTCATTAGCAATTCAAGTGTGCTTATGCATGTCGCTGGTGCATTCGAAACAAAAAATCTTGTTCTATTAGGTAACTGGTATGATTCAGCAAATTTGCACCAAAAACAATGGGGTTATAACAATTCTAAAATTATAGGAAAGGAGTCTTATGAAAACATTTTTGATTTATGTTCCCCGATGGAGGCAATGGAAATGGTCAGAAAATTTCACTTACTTACAACTTCTGCCAAATACAAATGACCGACTTGCCAAAATATTTTGATAATAACTTATCACTTATCTTTGAAACCGGAACTATGAATTTGTCCCAAAACTGAATTTGCTTAACTGTTGGCACACACTGCCTAAAAAAGTTTATTAATTAACGAAGCAAAAAAACCCGCAGAATCAAGGTAATATGATTCTATGAGTTCAGCAGAATTTAAAGGTATGGAACCTAAACTTCTTCTTTTATATCGTCTAAAATGACCAATTGCAGAATCAAATGGAGAAAATAACATGGGAAAGGCTGGACACAAAACAATCAAATATCCACCTTTTTTCAGATAATTAACTGACACCTGTAGATCGAATTGGTCATTTTCAATATGCTCCAAAACATCAATATACATAACGCAATCAAACTTATACTTTATCCAGTCTAAATTATGTATAGTACAATTAAATACATTTAGTAGTTTATGTTTATTTGCACTTTTACTTACCCGATTAGTAATTCCTTCGATTAATGTTTTATCTGGGTCAATACAGGTTAATTCAATATCATCGTTTCCTAAAATCAATTCAGTATTGGCACCATTTCCGCATCCAACCTCCAATACTTTTCCACTTACATATTTCTTAATTGAATTGTACCAATATTTTTCCATGTAACGGCTTCTTTGAACAAATTAAGTTCATCCCCAGGGTAAATGTAGTCCATAATTGGAAAGAATGATTCGAATGTTTCAAAATACAAATAAATTAAATTTATACTTTTTTATCTATTACTGTACGACAGTAAGTACATTTTTGTATTTTGGTTACCCATTAGCCCAAGGTGATGATCTTTTTTTTACAGGTACCGCAGCTTGGTTCGCGAAATATAATCAGTTTGAAAACCCGTTGGCTCATGACTTACTAAGGCAACTTAACGAGTATAACTACAAACCCTATTGGTTTGTAACTTTTTACCCATGGATATTAGGATGGTGGCTTAAAATAACAGGAGTTTCGAATCTTAGCATTTTGATATTTGTAAATGGATATACACTCTTATCTATACTAGCAATAGATAGAATTATTAATATAATTAAGGGTCACCAAATATGTAAATTTATTATACCATTTGTAATTTATTTTGGTTTCACTAATTCACTAAGGCCAGATGGTTTAGGCATAACATTTTATTTAATTGGTTTACTTTATTTACTAAAAACAAATCAAAAAAATTACTATCAGTTATTATCTTTCTTATTTATGGGGCTAGCATGTATAACTTGGCACTATCTATTAGGATTTGTAGTATCGAGTGTATTGTTTTGGAATGTATTGAATTATAATGCAATCAATCTTAAGTTTTACTTTATCAAATTATTTTTAGATTCAGTAATATCATTTATTATTATTTTTACTTTATTTTTACTAACAATAGATTTCGAACTTACACATTTTATAGATGTGTTTTGGAAAAGTATAAATTTTAGAAGAGGAACCAGTTCATTTATTGATACCTTTAATTTGCTGTGCTTTGGTAATGGTTATTTTTTCAGGTTACCTGTTGTAATTATTTCGGGACTAATAACTATTTATTTACTATACCGAGGGTTATCAATTCTTACAAAAATTACTCTTATTTTGAATTTCAGTATAATTTCAGGAATTATGCTTTATTCTAATTCATTTCATGCAATCATACTTATTTCATTTATAAATATACTGTTAGTTATCTCTAAAATGAAGAGCTTACTAATGATTAAACTCAGCCTTAGCATTACCTTTTTCTTTTTAATTCTTAACGGAGGTACTACATTTTTGCTTACAAAATTATTTAGCGAAACTGAAACCAACATAGATTCCGTAACCAAAGAAAATATTATTAGCAAATATGGTGTGAACAAAACATTTGTCATTGATAGTATCTCGGCTAGAACAGTTTTTAACTGGGACTTTCCTCCCAAAACACTTATGGGACCAGGCTCGGCTGCAAAAGATTCAGATATTAGTGATAAAGATAAAGAGGAAATATGGGTCGTTTCTAATGTATACCTTGCTCACACCTATCCGAAACTTTATTCTACAGAAAAACTTACGTTATTTGGCAGAAAATTTGGCACTATTCCGACTTCAAAAAACAGAATTATCATAATCGAATAAAATTTCCAAATATGAAACTAGTTATAATCATCCCTCTGTATAACGATTGGAAATCAGTTTTCCTTTTAATTAAGAAAATTCAAGAAGAGTTGGAAAAGGAAATGTACAGCTATGAAGTCTTGATTGTAAATGACGGGTCTTCAGAGATGCCAGATGATAATTTTTCATTGGATACATTAAGAAAACAAATTTCTATAAAAGTATTGAGCCTGACTTGCAACTTAGGACACCAAAGATCAATTTCAATTGGAATTGCTCATGTTCATAATAATTATGAATTTAGTCATATAGTAGTTTTGGATGGAGACGGAGAAGATAAACCCCACGGGATTAATCTTCTTATCGAGAGTTGCCAAAATTCAAAATCTACAAAAATTATCTTTGCAGAAAGAGAAAAAAGAACAGAATCAAAAGGCTTTCTTTTATTTTATAAGTTCATTTTTAAAATATTAACCGGTGAAAAAGTTATGGGAGGAAACTTTTGCATAATCCCAAAAGGGGCGATTGATCACCTGCTTGCTTTGCCAGAAATTTGGAACCTATTTACATTCCACAATCGTTAAATCAAAATTAGATTCAAGTTCTATACCCATAGAACGCGGGAAAAGATTAGATGGTAATTCAAAAATGAATTTCTCTGAGTTATTCATACACGGATTCAGTTCAGTTTCAGTTTTCTCGGAGATCGTGTTTCTTAGAATGTTCTTCTTTAGTATTGTTACTACATTACTAATTAGTTTACTGATGATTTCGTGTAACATAAACATCTGGTCATTTCTGCTAATAAGTATTGGAATATCACAACTTCAATTATCATTCCTAATACTTAATTTAAGTAAAAGAAAAGAATATAATCAAAAAATAAATAATTTCTACAGAGATTACATTTTAAACATATCTTAAGTTAACTTAAACAGCATATATTTTTTAAAAAATTAATAAGATACAAAAATTATTATACCGTAACTGTAGAGCATCCAAGCATGGTTTTTTGTTTCGGGAGAACGAAAACATTCAAGGTTCCTAAAGTGATAAAGTTACATGGTCAGAAGTTCGACCTAAATTTACACAAACAGCATTCCAAATTATTCAAGGAAGTTGTGGCTTTATTTAATGAACTTAATTAAGTCAATGTAGTATGAAAAACCAAAGATTATTAGAGTTAGACGCTCTTCGAGGACTAGCTGCATTAGCTGTAGTTTTCTTTCATTACTTTCATCATTACAACGCAGCATATGTCCATGAAAATTTAATCGTAGGTTGGTCTTATATTGGACTGTATGGTGTTCAACTGTTCTTTATGATTAGTGGCTTCGTTATTTTTTGGACTCTAAACAGGGTAAATAAACCTTTGGATTTTCTCGTGTCTAGATTCTCTAGACTTTACCCGTCTTATTGGATTGCCGTTCTAATTACATTTTCAATTGTTTGGTTTTATGGCCTTCCTGGTAGGGAGGTGTCTTTATACGATGCAATAATAAACCTTATTATGTTTCATGAGTACTTAAATATCCCAAGCGTAGATAGTGTTTATTGGACTTTGACAGTTGAGTTAACATTCTATTTTTGGATGTTTATCTTTTATCTTAGGTCTGGTCTTGATAAAACAGAGATAGTTTTTTCGTTTGTAATTGGCTTCTCTGTTCTACATTCGATTGGTGTTATAGATATACCAGAGCTGATATATAAAATTTTAATTATGAAACACCTTCCGTTTTTTACAGCAGGAATTTGTTTTTACAAAATAATCAATCGCAACAATAATTTAAAAAGAACTATTGCTATCTTGGTTTTTACTTTGCTATCAACTGCAGCAAATTATGGTTACAAGCAGTTTTTAATGTTCTTTTGTTTTTATATTGTGTTTTATTTTGCTTTGACTGGTCGTATGAGGTTTTTATCCAACAAGCCATTCGTTTTCATGGGTGGGATATCTTATTCTCTTTACCTTATCCATCAAAATATTGGATACATTATTATCAACAAATTTTATGAAATGTCATGGAACCCCTTAATTGCAATATTGATTTCTATAGCACTGTGTATCATTTTAGCTACCTTGATATCTGAATTTATAGAAAAACCATCTTTAAATTATATACGGGATAGCTACAAACATAACGCCAAAATGCAGCGGATTGCCCAAAAGCTGACGCTTTTCAGCAACCGCTGATTTTGGTGTTACCGCACGAAGTTTCTTTCGACAGTGGCAAGATTCCAATTACTCCTCTTCATCAGGTAATTCAGGGTAATCCCAAAGGCGTTGATTTGCTTAAACTAGATTGCGAGGGATTTGAGTACGAACGTTTCAAAGTAGCAGGAATTTGGAGTAATATAAGGTATATAACAATGGAATATCACTCGAATGAAATGAATAAAGTAGTTGAGATTTTAAAAGGACTGGGTTTTGAAATGTTAAAAAGTTTTGAAGGTCCATTTTGGATTGGTAGAATCCTAGCGGTAAATGGTCGAACAAATCGATGGAAATAACGAGTAAACCTTATCAGTGTCATTCATTCTACGGGGTAGTAAACTTTGCGATGAACAGGAGTTTTCAAGAATCTTGCCACGCAAAATGTAGTGTCGATCCTTCTCTTTTTACTCCTATGTTATCTTGGTTTTAGTTAATGTTATTTAATTCAACTACATTTATTTTCATTTTTCTCCCCCTAGCATTATTGATAGTTACTATATCTAAAAAATTTGGTAATAAATCATCTTTAATATCACTAATAATAATCAGTCTTCTTTTTTATGGATACTGGGAAATTAAAAATTTATATATAATAATAATATCTATTATCGTTAACTACAACTTTGCTAAGGCTTTACACAAAGACAGTAAAAAGTTCATACTTCAGTTAGGTATAATCTTTAACTTATCCATCTTAATATACTACAAATACAGGAACTTTTTGAGTGAAAATATTAACAATTCATTTTCATTAAAGATAGAATATGTAGATATAGTTTTACCATTGGCTATATCTTTTTTTACATTTCAACAAATAGCGTTTCTTATCGAGGTTTATCGTAAAGAAATAAAAAGCTTCAATCTGACAAGTTACACCAGTTTCGTTGTATTTTTCCCCCAACTTATTGCAGGACCGATTGTTAGATACAATCAAATTTCGAAGCAATTACCACATTTGGGCATTAGAAAAAGTTTGTTTACCACTGGAATTTCATTATTCGTTTTAGGTTTATTTAAGAAACTGGCTCTCGCTGATGAACTGGTTCGTTATGTTGATCCATTATTTAATAGTGCACACCTTGGGTACACGGAACTAAACATTATAGCATGCTGGGGTGCATTATTAGCATATGGTCTACAGATATATTTTGATTTTTCAGGTTATTGTGATATGGCATTGGGACTGGGTCTTATGTTTGGTATAAAATTACCAATTAATTTTAATTCTCCCTATAAATCCGTTTCGATCATAGAATTTTGGAGAAGATGGCATATAACCTTATCTGATTTCCTTAAAAGGTTTGTTTACATTCCTTTGGGTGGCAGTAAAAAAAGCAAAATTACTACAATTCTTGCATTGACTACAACTATGTTTGTTGGAGGTTTGTGGCATGGACCTTCTTGGAATTTTATTTTATGGGGAATTTTACATGGGTTAATATTAACACTAAATCATATCTGGTCACCCATGATTAAATCTTCCCAATATGGGGAATATACACACAGTAAAATTTACAGACTCTCTGCATGGGTGATTACCTTTTTAACCGTTAACCTTTTATGGGTTTTATTCAGAGCGAATGACTTACAATCTGCGCTTTTAATTTATGAAGGTTTATTCGGGTTGGGTGATAAAACGATTGGTAGTAACTATGAACCAATATTGATGTCTATAAACTCTTCTTTAGAGCGTTTAGGTTTTTCTTACGGAGTAGCTGTTAATTGGTGGGGAATCCCACAATTCCTAACATGCTTGATTGGATTTTCAATTTGCATTCTGCTCCCAAACTCTAACGAATACTTTAAACTAATAAATTATACGAATGAAAATGCATCAGACTTCTTAAAAAAGTACTATTGGAATACCAATTATTTCAATGTTATTTTATTTGGGATTCTTCTAGGATTTTCAATGTTTTATCTAGTTAAAGAAAGTCGCTTTTTGTACTTTCAATTTTAAATGACAAATAAAGTATATCTTTTCGTTCTTTTCATAACAGGAGTTATTGTTTGGTTTACTATTTGTTTATATAAAATCTACTATGAAGGGCATTCGCAAATATCTCAGGTAAAATATAATCTGGAGAAAGAAAATATTGATCTAATCTATTTTGGGGATTCAGTTTTATTTTCTATAGATACAGACGATGACCTTTTGGGAATGAAGGAATTCGGCATACCAATATGGAAAGTTCCAGATATTTTAAGAGAATTAACATCATGGTCGCTACTTGACATATCACATGGCAACTTTTCTCCGGTTATATACAAAGAATATGCTAATTTAATAGTCCAACAGCCTAAAAAACCTAAGGTTGTAGTAATTCCAATTAATATGAGAAACTTTTCTTCAGAATGGTTTTATCACCCGATGTATCAATTTGATGTTTATAAGTCGCAAATTGGAGCACTTACAGGGAAAAGCTTTTTTGAAAATTTCAGTTCATATTTCAAAGGCAGATTTTTATTGGAATCAAGAATTAAACAGTGGTTAAAACGAGATATTGATTATAATTTAATAAATTTAAATCACGATGACCTTAGAACTTTCATTTCACTAGAGAACAACTCAACAAAAAGAGAGATGATATTATTTAGATATCACTACCTCTACTCTTTAACAAGTAATCACAAATATTTTGCCAATCTTAAGAATACTATTGATAGTCTTCGCTCCTCAGGTATCAATGTTCTGACTTACATCACTCCTATCAACATTGAAGAAGGAACAAGATTATTGGGTAAAGAATTTTCAGATATCGTAAATAATAATGTAAATATTATAGAAAAATTTTTAACCTTTAACAAAATACCATTTATTAATTTATTAAAGAATGTAAAAAATGAAAATTTCATGGATAAACATGTTGTATGCGAGCACGTTGATTATGTTGGTAAAAGATTTATCGCTTTTGAAATTCAAAAAAAGATTACTGAGTTAAAGTGGTTAAAGTGAATAAATTTTTCTCGATTATATCTTTCAAGACCTTTGGGTGGTTCGCAGAAATTATACATTCCTCATTAAAATTTTTACTCATATTACGTGGACTATCCGTTGGGGAAAATACTTTAATTTCAAATTTATACATAAATTGGCCAAACCAAGTAAAGATAGGAAAAAACTCAAAATTTGAAAAAAATGTTACTGTAAAATACGCAAAGCCCTATAACAAAGGAAAATCTATAACGATAGGAGATAATGTTTTTGTGGGTAATGGTTGTGAGTTTAATATCACCAAGTCAATTATCATAGAAAATAATGTTTTAATTTCATCTGGTTGTAGATTCATCGACCACGATCATGGTTTCCAACAGATTAACCAAAATATTTGTACTCAACCACAAGTGGAAAAACCAATCAAAATATCGGAAGGTGCTTGGATTGGTGCCAATTGCGTTATTCTCAAAGGAGTTGTTGTAGGTAATGGTGCAATTGTTGGAGCAGGCGGAATTGTAACAAAAAATATTCCTAAAAATGAAATCTGGGCCGGAGTTCCTGCAAGTAAAATTGGAACACGAAATGAACAACAAGCAGAATAATTTTTCAACTTGAAGATTTGTATAATATCAGGGCCTCACCGCCCAGGTAAATGTGGTATCAGCGATTATGTCGATCTTCTTGATAATGAACTCACAAACCGTAAATATATTACTCAAAGGTCTTTAATTGAATCACCGAATGATTTTTTTCTAATCTCCAAAGATTTACCTGAAGCTGATTTTTACATCATTCAATTTGCTCCGTACTCCTTTTCCTCATCTGGTTACTCTGGGAATTCTATATTACAATTTGCATCTGCTCTTTCCGAAAAAAAAGTAATAGTCAACTTTCATGAGATTTGGATTGGAACTTATCCTAAAGCAAAATGGAAAGAATCTCTAATCGGTTGGAAACAAAAACGTGAAATTCTAAAATTCCTAGAATTAATAAAGCCAAATAAAATTCATTCGACCAATGCAGCAGCAATCGATCGTTTAAAAAAGGAGGGGGTCAATGCCGAATTTATGTACCTGTTCGGAAATATACCCTATTCCACGAAGGAAGGAAGTCCTTCAAATTCTCGAAATCTGAAGGTCGCCTTTTTTGGTACACTTTATGAATCATTTCCATATGAACTGTTGGGCCATACTTTGAGTCAGATTGCTGAACTTCTTGCTACAAAAATAGAACTTAGGATCATCGGGAGGCAAAGGGATAGGAATAGTTTATCGAAATTAATAAAAATGGGAGAAGATAAAGCATTTTTGATCTGTGAAACCAAAGAACTTAGCCCAGATGAGATTTCACAAGAACTTCAAGCTAGTTCAATTGGAGTTTCTACTACCCCATTCGATATCATAGGCAAAAGTGGTGCGACAGCAGCAATGCTCGAACACGGGTTGCCTATTTTATCGTATGATGATGGCGATACCCCGAAAGAAAGTTTGTTCGTGTCCGAGCATTTCGAAGAGCAAACCTTTCTTCTCAATGATGCATTGAATATCAAAAGAATAATTGAATTCATCAAAAAGCCTAAAAAAGTCTTTTGTGATGGAGTTGCACACACTACAGACAAAATGCTAGAAACAATCTCTTGAATCCAAAAAATCAAAATAATCCATACCAAAATCCTTGGCCTATTTGGGTACCATTGATTTTGTTTATCTGGAAGATTACATGGTATTCTCTTTGCATATGGACTCCTAAGTTTTTTAATCCTTGGCGTCTACTGATCCTAAGAGTTTTTGGTGCAAAGATTTCAGGGACTCCTTTCGTGCATTCAAAAGCGATCATTCAAATTCCATGGCATTTGACCATGCACCACCGAGCCTGCTTAGGAGAAAAGGCAAATGCCTACTCACTCGGAAATATTGAGATTATGGATGGTGCAACAGTGGCTCAAGAAGCTTATTTGTGTACAGGTACTCATAATTTCCGAGAGGCTTCGTTTCAGTTAATCACCAAAAAAATCACCATCCAAGCTAATGCTTTTATAGGGGTACGAGCTATGATTCTACCAGGAATAACGATTGGTAAAAATGCGGTAATCGGTGCTCAATCTGTTGTAACCAAAAACATCAAACCT
>Ga0209090_10000162_pt1 | contig 40481 bp, 44 predicted proteins | sample ArcticOcean_MG_C_9_FD_187432 | JGI IMG/M metagenome (GOLD analysis project Ga0209090, IMG submission 187432) | Marine microbial communities from western Arctic Ocean - ArcticOcean_MG_CB2_152 (SPAdes) (version 2) | ecosystem: Environmental > Aquatic > Marine > Oceanic | place: Arctic Ocean... | reverse complement strand
GTGATTTTGAAAAAGAATCATCAAAAAAATCTATGTCTGAAATAATATGATTAGTTCCTATCTCTCCGCCATTTAGGATAAATTCTCCAAACTTTAAAAGGTCTTTTGCTGTAGTAACAAGACCATACTTAGCAGAGTCTTTAGGAAACCCCTTGAGGCCCTTTTTTCTTTCTTTCCAAAAAGTCTCCTTCATTTTCAATTCTCTGAAAAGCCACTGCGAAGAAAGATCATTAATTTGAAGACCAGATGTCTTTTCTAGTACATAAATTAACTGACTATATGCCCTGCTGTTATAGAGCCATTGAGAATCAGGTTGAGACAAATAGTTAAAATCTGCATCAAGACCAGAAGTCATGGTGAGTAAATTCTTTACAGTAATTAGATTTTCTTTTTCCACTTCAAGTAGAGTCCATTTTCCAATATAAGAAGTAACTGAATTATTAATATCTAACAATCCAGTTTGTTGTGCTATGCCTACTAAAATTGAAACTAAGCTTTTTTGAATAGATGCTACATCTTCCTGACTTCTATTTTGAACAAATCCGTGTTGCAGTAGATTAAAAAACATTAAGCTCCTTGGCTTTAAAGTCTTTTGAACTTTAAACTCATGATCAATTACTATTTTTCCTTTTTTTGAGACCAGAAAGCTTGAAGTATTATTTTCTAGAAGGTAATCAAATAAATCTAGATTAGGATCCAAACTATTATTTTCAGAACTAGTACTTAAGGAGCTAGTAAATAGGAATGCTAGTAAAAAGATATTTTTAATATTCATAATCATAAATATTTTAGCAAAATCAGGTAGATAAAAAAAACGGCCATCTTGTGGCCGTTAATTTATTTAGCAATACTAACCACTAAAGCCTTTAATATTATTAGCTACGTATAGCCTAGGGGCATCGCAACTAATTACACTATCAGGAAGACTGCCATCAATTCTCCTTTATAAAAATTATTGTACTGAAACAGCTCTTACTGCATCAGCTATAAAAACTTCTCTGTTGTTACAAGTCATTAAGTCTCCATAAAGTTCTTGAGAAACCTGATTTCCGCCACCATTAACAGCTTGGTCAGCTCCTTTACCCCAGGCCACCATACTTTCTGCTGATTGAACCCATAATAAGTCTGCATCAAATCTAGAAGGTACTCCTGAACCAGGATACCATCTACTTATTCCTCCAGTAGAATCTCCTGAATCTAAAAAGGCATTAAGTTTTTTGTCTGCAGCAACTAATTTTTCCGGAGTTGCTTCTTCGGTTAAAGTACACCATTGCATTGTTACAACTGCATCTCCTAGTTCTGCAGAAGACCTTACAATCTCCAATCCCCAATTAGAATGATCATAGCAGGTAGTTATTTTATCGAATTCTGCCTGTATCTTTTGTCCTTTTGAAGTGGCCATAGTTTCTGCACCCTTCATAAGTTCTTCCCATGTTGGGGCAATGCCTATCCAATAGGCATCAGCCTTCTGATCTTCGCTATAGAAATATGGAGTAAAAACCCAAGCGTTATAAGACACTCCTGTTTCATCAACATAATCATTCCATTTTTCAGTCGCTTTTATAAAATCACCCAAGTCTTTTCCTGAATTATAGTTACAGGCAAACCCTTCTAAAGGCAAATAAGTAGGTGCCTCTTCATGGCCATCAGCAATAGCAGTAAAAGAAAGCCAAGCTGTAATAGAAATTACTATTATTTTATTTATTTTTGTCATTATATTTTCTCAATTTAAAATTAATTTTGTGTTTTTCCGCCAACATACTCTATGGCGTAAACTCTTGGTGTATCACACTCCCTAAGCTCATCGAGATCATTAGGTCCAGGATTTCCAGAAAGAAAGTTATCAGGAGTAATTCCCCATTCTTTTAGAGTTGAATGTGTATTAACTTCTAGGTAGTCATAAGCTTGATCAATTCCAGAACCAGCACCCATGAACCAATAATAAATGCCGCTATCAACATTAATACTATCTAAATACTGATTTTGTTTTGAGTTAGCAGCAGCAAAATCTGGTTGAGTTGCACCCTCATTATTAGTGCAACCTCTGATAGTTACAAATCCATCAGGTGTCGGATTCTTAGGCTGCCTAACAGTAAAAGAGTATATGGCTGCATGGTTAGGGCAAGGGTTTGCTGCGTCAAATTCAGCAGCTAATTTTGTTCCTTTAGCAGCCCATTCATCTTGAGCTTGGCCTAATGAAGTGAAGTCTTCTGTAACACCTAGCCAAAAAAGGTCATAAGGAAAATCTGATTTTCTCTGATAAAAAGGAGTCATTAGATATCCGGCATAAGGAACAGTGTAATTTTTATCTGCCCATTTATCCCATTTAGCAGCAACCTTTCGGGTGTCATTTATATCTTTGTTATCAGAAAAGTTACATTGGTAAATCTCAAGAGCAGCATCTTGAGGGGCCTCCATGTGGTTGTCTGCATAAACGGTTAAAGAAAAAAGAAAGGAAAAAATAGCAACGAAAGTTGCTTTAATTATATGAGTCATAAGTCTCTCCATGGTTAATATTCAATCATCCTGGAAAAACAAAGAAATTTAAGCAACGTATCCCCATAGTGACTCCATTCTATAGGTTCAACCAGAGATTTAGTTTCTCAAATACAAATCATAGTGCAAGAACTTTATTAAGAAAAAGAGGTAAGTTTCTAGTTCTTTTTTGTTGGTAAAAGAACACTTCTGAGCCAACCTAAAATTGAATTATCTGCTAAATCAATTCTATCGAGATGGTCATACAAGTCATCTAATGCCTGAGGATCTTTGAATAAATCAATTCTAGTAAAAGCTTCTTCGTTTGGATCAAGCTCTTTTATTATCTTTGCTGGATTCCCGCCCACTATGACATTCTTCGGTACGTCCTTAACAACAACAGCTCCTGCTGCAACAATGCTATTTTCTCCTATGGTCACACCTTTCCCTACAACCGCCCTATCTCCTATCCATACGTTGTTCTTAAGCTCTACAGGTTTTGTTGTTCCGACTGGTGCTGCGCGATTATAAATACCGTGCCAATCAGCATCAGAAACATAAGCACTATTTGCAAACATGCAACCATCTCCGATGGTAATTTTTGTAGCCGCTGCGATCCTAACTCCTGGAGTTAATAAACAATAATCTCCTATTTCAATAACTCCATCAAATTCCCCCAGGTTCCAAGTAGTTAAATGGATATTGTTATCAGAGGAAGCGACAAAAGTAGGGTATTTTCCTACATTAACTCTGGTGCCAAAGACATCTATGTATCTGGCCCCCATAACTACAGGCCCTTCTCCTAAGCTCTCAAATTGAGGAGCTACGTATAGATCAACGTAAAGTCTAACCAATCTTGCTGTTAGTTTTTTAAGCCAATATGGTCTGTTATCTCTTCTGATAATTTCTCTCGTTTAGTTACAAGATGACATGATAAGATACGCGCCCTCAATGGAACAGCCAATAACACAAGAAAATATTTCTAGCACTGAGAGGGCAAGGCAAGAAGGTAGAAAATTCTTGGCGTTAGCCGTACCAATGTTCGCAACTCAACTGGCTTTACAGTTCATTCAAGTTAATTCGGTCATACAAACAGGAAATTACTCAACTGATGTTCAAGCAGGAATCATGTTAGCTGGAAACCTTTGGTTCCCAGTCATGGTAGGAATAGGAGGTGTATTGTTTTTTATTACCCCCATGATAGCCCAGCTCTTTGGGGCAAATAAAAATGAAGAAATAGGACCTTTGGTCAGACAAGGGATTTGGCTTGCCTTACCTATAGTTTTTGTAGGGATGTTAATTTTATCTCAAGCTCATTTAATCTTAACTTTAGCAAAGGTGGATCCTGAGATTATAAAATACTCTAAAGAATACCTAAATTACTTCATATTTGCGTTACCCGCCATATTATTAAGCCAGCCCCTAAGATCTCTTTGCGAAGGAACCACCAGGCCACTTCCTGTAACCTTCCTGAATGTATTAATGCTAATAATCGCAATAATCGGTAACTACACTTTTATTTATGGCAATTTTGGATTTCCTGAGATGGGTGCAAGAGGAGCCGGGCTATCAGCAGTTATTGGTACTTGGACATCGTTCATTCTGTTAATTTTATATCTCAAAATACGGAAAGAGTTTGAGCCTACAAAATTATTTTTTAAATTTGACCTTCCTAATTTTCGTATTCTAAAAGAAATATTAAGAGGCGGTATTCCGGTTGGTTTAGGAAATTTTATAGAACTTAGTATGTTTAGTGGAGCTGGCATCATACTTGGCAGATTTGGTAGTGAAGTTATTGCAGCAAATGGAATTGCCCTAACCATTGGGGGTTTATTTTTTATGATCCCAATGTCCATTGCTAACGCCGCTGCTGTAAGAGTAGGAAACAATGTCGGAGCCAACAATATGATAGGAGCTAAATACAGTTCTTATTTTTCACTTCGTTTAGCAATTCTTTGTGCATTGATTGCGAGTCTAATGATAATTCTAAATGCTGAATTAATGGCAAGCCTCTTAAACAATAACCCTGAAGTTATATCTTTGGCGGTAATACTTTTATCCTTTGCAGCATTCTTCCAAGTTGCAGATGGATTAGCAATGGGAGCTATCGGAGCCTTAAGAGGTTATAAGGACACATTTGGTCCCATGAAAATTATGGCTATCTCGTATTGGGGTGTTGGATTGCCTGTTGGCGTACTGCTTTCTATAACAGATATAATCGTAGAACCCATGGGGGCGGTAGGAATGTGGACAGGCATATGTTGTGGCTTAATAGTTGCGGCCACATTAATGGTTCGTAGAGTAAGAAAAATTACCAACCAATTTATAAATGATCAATAAATTAGATGCAAAGGGCTTAATCTGTCCTGAGCCAATTATGCTGCTTCATAAGGCCATAAATGAAGCCAAGCATGGTGATAAAATAGAAGTTTTTGCTACTGATCCAACCACCGAAAGAGATGTAGAAAAGTTTTGTAATTTTTTAGGCCATATACTTTTAGAGAAAAAAATAGAAGATAAAGAATTTTATTATCTTGTTGAGAAGAGAGATAAGAATATAATTAACACTAATTTGGAGAATTAAATGACTACATACACAAATCAACAGTGGCTTTTAGATAAACGTCCTAGCGGAATGCCTACGGATGATTGCTGGAAACTGAATGAAGAAGAAGTTCCTGAATTAAAAGAAGGTGAGCTGCTTATTAAAGTTCTTTACTTATCCATAGACCCTTACATGAGAGGCAGGATGAATGATGGAGAATCCTATGCCGCCCCTGCTTCTATCGGAGAGCCTATGACAGGAGAAAGCGTAGGAGTAGTAGTTGAAAGTAAATCTGATAAATTCATAAAAGGTGACTACCTTTGCACACATCAAGGATGGCAGAGCTACATAGTAGCAAATGAAGAAGACCCTCAATTATTTAAAGCCGATCCATCTATCGTTCCTTTATCGACCTATCTGGGTACGGTTGGCATGCCAGGAAGAACAGCTTATTTCGGCTTGCTTAGAGTTGGACTTCCAAAATCAGGAGAGACTATTGTTGTGTCTGCTGCGTCTGGAGCAGTAGGAACTGTGGTTGGACAAATGGGTAAAATCTTGGGATGCAGAGTTGTTGGGGTTGCTGGCGGAGATAAGAAATGCTCTTACGTTAAAGATGAGCTAGGATTTGATGATTGCATTGACTACAAAGCAGGGAATTTAGAAGAAGACTTGAAGAACGCATGCCCGGATGGAATTGATATTTATTTTGAAAATGTCGGAGGACCGGTTAGCAAGGCTGTCGCAAAACTTCTGAATCCTGGTTCCAGAGTCCCTATATGCGGTTTTATATCAGCTTATAATTCTGAAGACATGACTCAAGAAGAAACTCCATTCCATGTATTTGGAGCTTTAGATCCTGCTCCAGAGCACAGATTCTTCGTTGTCACTGAATGGTTTAAAGAATGGAGAAGTGCAACCGATGAATTGTCTCAATGGATTTCAGAAGGAAAAATTAAATACAGAGAAACTGTTACTGAAGGTTTTGAGAATGCCCCTCAAGGTTTAAGGGACGTTTTAAGTGGTAAGAATTTTGGAAAACAGGTTATAAAAGTAGCTGAAGAATAAGCTATTTACCTTCCCATTCGAAATCATTTTTTTCTTCTATATTGTTCTCTGAATCTAGTAGGGCTCGCATTGCTTTTGCCGCATCACTTGATCTCATGGTGACGTTGAAAGCCTCTTGTTCCATCATCAGCCCTTCCTCTAAAGATACGTCAAGGCCATGATGGACGATCTTCTTGACTTGTCTTAAAGCAATTGGGGCGCGCGACGCCAAATCTGAACAATACAAAATAAGTTCTTTATTAAAAGATTCATGCGGAACGAGCTTATTTATAATCCCTAAATCTAATGCCTGGTCAGGAGTCATGAGCTTTGCATGCAATATTAAGTCTAAAGCTCGTGAAGACCCTATCAATCTGGCGAGTCTTTGCGTGCCACCTCCCCCAGGAAGTATTCCAACAGATGTCTCAGGTAAACCTATAAGATAAGGGCCTTCTGACATGATGCGTAAATCACAACCCAGAGCAAATTCGCATCCTCCTCCAGCGGTATTGCCGTTAATGCCAGCAACAACTATTGCATCTAAATCTCTCAGTCGAAGAAGCATTTTATGAAAATTATGGAGTTCTTTTGGAGAAGATGCCTCTTGATTTGATTCACTTTCTTGTGAGATATTTTTCTCAGCTGAATCTGCCAACTCTCCTACCTCATAATGCTTTATGAAGACGTCTTTACCTTCTCCTGTAAATGCAAGAACTCGCAAGTCATCTTTTTTTTCCATTTGCTCCAAAAAATGATGAACCTCTAGAACGCCCTTTGAGGTAAAGGTATGAGTTGGAGGATTTGATAAAAAACAGATCACTAATTGACCATGATCTTCAATTTTTAAGTGTTCATATTGCTTTACCATCCTGTGACCTCGGCAATGCCTTTTCCTATATCAGCAGGACTTTTAACTGTATGAACGCCCGCTGATTCAAGTGCTTTAAATTTATCTTCAGCTGTTCCTTTTCCTCCGGCAATTATTGCTCCTGCATGACCCATCCTTTTGCCTGCCGGTGCTGTAACCCCGGCAATATAAGAAACCACGGGCTTGGTTACATTGGATTGAATAAATTCAGCAGCTGCCTCTTCTGCCGTTCCTCCTATCTCTCCTACCATTACGATTGCTTCTGTCTGAGGGTCATTTTGAAATAATTCTAAAATATCAATAAAGCTTGATCCTGGTATAGGGTCTCCGCCTATTCCAACACAACTTGTTTGGCCAAACCCTAAATCTGAAGTCTGCTTTACTGCCTCGTATGTCAAAGTTCCAGATCTTGAAATCACTCCCACCTTTCCTGGTAGGTGGATATTCGCAGGCATTATTCCTATTTTGCATTCACCTGGTGTGATTATTCCAGGACAATTAGGTCCAATCAGACGCACTCCCAAAGCATCGCATCTTGCTTTGACTTCAAGCATGTCAAGGGTAGGTACACCTTCAGTAATACAAATAATTAATGATATTCCAGACTCAGCTGCTTCAAGTATGGATGTCTTGCAAAATCTAGCAGGTACAAAAATTATACTAGCTGTGGCTCCTGTTTGATTAACGGCCTCTGATACTGAATTAAAAACTGGTAAATTTAGATGAGTCTGTCCGCCCTTTCCGGGAGTAACCCCTCCAACCAGATCAGTGCCGTACTCTATGCATTGCAAACAATGTTGCGTGGCCTGTCCTCCCGTAAATCCCTGACAAATAACCTTAGTATTTCTATCGATAAGAATACTCATTTAAGCTCTCCTCTTGATGCCTTAACCGCTAAGTCAGCTGCCTCTTCCAAGCTCGAAGCAGTAATGATATTGAGATCACATTCTTCCAACATCTTAAGTCCTACCTCAGCATTATTTCCTTCAAGTCTAACTACAACAGGTACCGATACTCCCATAACCGTTAATGCCTCCACTATCCCATCTGCTATGACATCGCAACGAACAATGCCGCCAAAAATATTAATTAAAACGGTGTTAACATTTTCATCAGATAAGATAATTTTGAAAGCTTCAGATACCCTCTCTGAATCTGCGGTTCCTCCCACATCTAAGAAGTTAGCTGGCTCTCCTCCATGAAGCTTAATGATATCCATAGTCCCCATAGCCAAACCAGCTCCATTGACCATGCAACCGATGTTTCCATCTAAAGCAACGTAACTAAGGTCCCATTCGGCCGCTTTTGCTTCTCTCTCATCCTCTTGTGAAACATCCCTCATTAAAATTAAGTCTTCCTGACGATAAAGGGCATTGGAATCTATGTTTATTTTAGCATCCAAGCAAAGCAAATCACCGGCCTCAGTTATAACCAAAGGATTTACTTCTAATAAGGCCAAGTCCTTTTCTAAAAAAAGGCGAACAATACCTTTGTAAATGTTTCTAAATTGGGAGCTCTGTAATTCGTTAAGATCTAGAAGGTTGGATAGAGTATCTGCATCCAAATCATTTGTTCCCTTGATTGGATCAATTTCTATTTTGAAGATTTTTTCTGGTGTGTTTTCAGCAACTTCCTCTATATCCACCCCGCCTTCTGTTGAAGCCATTACAACTAATCTTTGTGAGGCACGATCAATTACAGCTCCAAGATATAGCTCATTAGCAATACTGGTGCATGACTCAACTAAAATCTGATTAACGGGCTGTCCTTTTGCATCCGTTTGAAAAGTTACCAGATTCTTCCCTAACCACTTGTTTGCAAAAGCACTTACTTTTTCGATTTTATCAACCACTTCTACGCCACCGGCTTTGCCTCTGCCTCCGGCATGAACTTGGGCTTTTACGACCCACCTAGATCCGCCCAATGCCAGGGCTGCGTTTTCTGCCTCTTCCGCAGAAGAAGTAGCAACTCCATTTGAGACAGCTATGTTAAATTCTCTAAAAAGCTGCTTTGCTTGATATTCATGTAGATTCATTTCTTTTTTCCTGCTGTTTAAATGAATAGGTTTTTCTTCTTCGCCGCACTGCTCTTAACACGGTTTTTAAACCAAGCTGAGAACAACGAATAGCTGACACTTAACCACCCAAGACTTGATCCAATAATAATTACATCATAGTGACCAGCCATCTGCCCAATCTCCTTATTGCCTTTTTCTACTTATAAGTTTATTTCTTATGTTGGAAATTGCCTCAGTTGGATTTAATCCTTTAGGGCAAACCGATACACAATTCATAATTCCATGACATCTATATAAACTAAAAGCATCTTCTAAATCATCCAGTCTTTCATCTGTAGCCTCGTCTCTTGAATCAGCAATAAAACGCCAGGATTGCAAAAGAGCTGCTGGACCTAGAAACTTATCGGGGTTCCACCAAAATGATGGGCAAGCAGTAGAGCAGCAACCGCACAAAATACATTCGTACAAGCCATCTAACTCCTCTCTCTCTTTAGGACTCTGGAGCCTTCCCTTCTCAGGATTCTCGCTCTTAGTGATTAAAAAAGGCTGAACCTTCTCTAATTGATCGTAAAATAGTTTCATGTCCACTATCAAATCCCTAACTACGGGAAGACCTGGCATGGGTCGTAAAGTTAGCTTGTTTCTCTTTACAGCTTCAGATAAAGGGGTAATACAAGCAAGGCCATTTTTTCCATTTATATTCATTCCATCTGACCCACACACTCCCTCGCGACAGGATCTGCGATATGATAAAGACGGTTCTTTGACTTTAGCAAGATGTAAGGCATCAAGCACCATGATGTCTTTATCAGTAGGGACTTCAACAACAATTTCTTGCATGTAGGGCTTCTCATCTTCTGAAGGATCAAAACGATAGATACTCATCTTAAGGGTTTGTAAATGCGAAACAGGTATTACTGCACTCATCTTAATATGTCCTTACCATTGGTTGAAAAGCTTCAACGGTTTTAGGTTTATTATTAACTTCTCTTTTGATTACTTTTTTAGTTTCAGAAAAGTAGACAGAATGTTTTAACCAATTCTCATCATCTCTATCAGGATAATCATCTCTAGCATGAGCTCCTCGACTTTCTTTTCTTTCATTTGCTACTACAGCTGTTGCTTCTGCAACCTCAAAAAGATTCTGCATTTCAAGTGCCTCTATTCTTGCAGTATTAAATACGGCTGATTTATCGGGAAGAAACATATTCTCAACTTCTTCTCTAGAGTCGTGTAATTTCTTTATGCCTTCTTCCATTAAGTCCCCTCTTCTAAAGACACCAAAATTATTTTGCATATTTTGTTGCATCTTATCTTTAAGGACGCTTACTTGTTCACCTTCCATCGAAGCATTTAATTTATTTAATCTTACCAAAGCCTTATCAATATTATCGTTCGATGCCTTCTTTAAATCTACACCGTTTTTCATTGATTTCTCGATATGAAGTCCTGCCGACCTGCCAAATACCACTAAATCTAATAAAGAATTTCCTCCTAGCCTGTTCCCTCCATGCACAGAAACACAAGCCACTTCTCCAGCCGCGTATAAGCCTTCAACGACAACATCCTCTCCATCTTTAATAGTAATAACCTGCCCGTTTATATTTGTTGGTATACCGCCCATCATATAGTGACAAGTTGGTACAACCGGTATTGGTTGTATTGCAGGATCTACGCCCGCAAAAGTCTTTGATAATTCCGTTATACCCGGCAATCTCTTGTGAACCACTTCTGGGCCTAAATGATCAAGCCTTAAGAAAATATGATCTTTATTAGGACCGCAACCTCTTCCTTCTATAATCTCTAGGGCCATTGATCTTGCAACCACATCTCGTCCTGCTAAATCTTTTGAATTAGGAGCGTAACGTTCCATAAACCTTTCGCCGTCCTTATTAAGAAGATATCCACCCTCTCCTCTACACCCTTCAGTCACTAAAGTTCCTGCTCCATGAATACCAGTTGGATGAAACTGCCACATTTCAATATCCTGGACCGGTAAGCCAGCTCTTAAAGCCATTCCTATACCATCTCCAGAATTAATTAATGCGTTAGTTGTAGAAGCATAGATTCTTCCCGCTCCTCCAGTAGCAAGAACAGTAGCCTTAGAGCGAATATAGAAAATCTCTCCGCTCTCAATTTCAAAAGCAACCACGCCAACAACTGCTCCATCTTCATTAAGAACCATGTCAATTGCGAACCATTCGTTAAGAAAATTAGTTCCTGCCTTTAGATTTGCCTGATAAAGAGTATGAAGCAAACTGTGACCTGTTCTGTCAGCCGCTGCGCATGTTCTTGTTGCCTGACCTCCCTTTCCATAATCTTTAGACTGTCCTCCAAAAGGCCTCTGATATATCTTTCCTTCTTCTGTTCTTGAAAAAGGTAACCCCATATGCTCCAGTTCAAAAACAGCCTTCGGCCCTTCACTGCACATATACTCTATGGCATCTTGGTCGCCTATATAATCCGATCCTTTTACGGTATCAAACATATGCCATCTCCAATCATCATCCGGGTCATCACTCTGTATAGCACAAGTAATTCCACCTTGGGCAGACACAGTATGAGATCTAGTTGGAAATACTTTTGAAATTACCGCTGTGTTTAGACCGGATTCTGCAAGCTGAAGAGAAGCTCTTAGCCCTGCGCCTCCACCACCAATAATGATGCTATCAAAATCCATCACAGGAAGATCTTTTGCATTTATGATTTCACTTACTTTCATATTTATTTACCAAATAATTATAAAGGACCAGATTAAAACAACCGTAATTAACAATGCGCAAAAAAGTCTGTATGAGGAATAAACAATTTTACTTAATCCGCCCAACCTTGCTGGCGTAAAATAGTCAGTTCCAATAGCCCAAGTCCCGAACCACGTGTGGATTGCAAAAGATATTAAAAAAATACTTGAAAAAATTCTAGTTAGAAAGCCTTCAAAAAAAGCTTCCCATGTCATGTAATCCACTACCGGAGTTGAGACTATAAAATAAACTAAATAAATAATGTAAAGAAACATGAGCAACGCGCATGCTCTTATAATTATGAATTCGTTAGTTCCTGACTCAAAAAATTTCATTACTGTTACCAGATATAAATTAAAAACCACAGAGAGCTGATGAAGCTCAAAGCAAAAACAATCCAAGACAACACCTGGCCGGATCTAAGAGTTTCTCCAAACCCAAAGATCTCACCTAAGATCTTTTTTAAACCTGCAAGGATATGATAAATAAAGCCTGCCACTATAAACACTGCCATCGCCTTTAAAAGGGTATTATTTTCCAGATGACTTTTTAGCTGACTAAAAGATTCAGTTGATTGCAAAGAGACGTGCAGCAACCAAACAACCAGCGGGAAGCAAACAAATGAAGTAAAGCCGGATATTCTATGAAGAATAGAAGCAACACCAATTACTGGCAAGTTTATAGTTAGTAAATTTAAATTTACTGGACGATTATCTTTTTCTATCACTATCTTTAATAGGGTTTGCTTTTGAGCGCGCTAAAGCCACTCAATTATAATTTGTGATTAAACTAAATACCATCAAAAACCATGGCTACTGAAAAGATTTTTTTTCTAATTGAAAAATTAGAAAAGATGCTATTAAAAAAAGAGGTATGGTAAACAGGAAAGGGAGGATTAGATTGGCTTGATAAAGAAAACCACTCAAGAGAGGGCCTAAGGCAAAACCCATGCCTGGAGCTATCATCGCCAAGCCTACAGCGGCTCCTTGATTGTTTATATCTGCATTAAGAGATGCAGAAGCTGTGTACCCAGGTGAAGCCAACCCCATGCCTAGGCCCATCAAGCTCATTCCAACAAGAACCCAATTGAAGTTTAACGAGAATGCCACGACGATTGCACTTGCAACAAAGAAAGGTATAGACCACCAAATTAAACGCAACGGCGAACCTTTAAATCTTTGGACGATGGTTAACTGAGCAACTATAGACATTGCAGCCATTGAGCCTAAAACTAAAGCTGTTGATTTAGCTGTTTCGTTTAGAGATAGCAAAAATCTATCCTGTAAATAGTAGGCGGTAACAGACTGAAAAATAGCAAAACTTGTAAAAATAATAACGCCTATTGCAAGAAGATATTTAAGGTTTTTATCTAGAGCAGGCCTTGATACTGGAGTATCTTCTAAAGTTCGAGTTGGTGTAGTTGGGAGGAAAACAAAAGCAAAAATAATAGCTGCAAACATTATAAAAGACATAATTAATAACGGTGTAAGCAATCCAAAGTTTTGAATATCAACAGAAAACAAGTTTATTCCAATTAAAGATCCAACCAAAACCGGTCCAGCTATTGTTCCTATATTATTTGCTGCTCCAAATTTTCCCATACCTGCTGAGCGATCTTCATCAGATGTAATATCAGCAACGTAAGCTCCGGTAGCAGGCCTTGAGGCTGCTCCTAAAGCAGAATTGAGCATTCTTGCTAGGAGTAAAATAAACAACAGACTGAGGCCTGAAAAATAACCGCTTAGTCCATAAGAAACAAAGAAACAAAAAAATAATGTCGATAAAACATAGCCGGATAGTCCCATTATCAAGACTTTCTTTCTTCCTATTTTGTCACTCAATTTTCCCCAATAAGGAGTAAAAATAATAAACATAGCCGCAGATATTGAAATGAGACTATTAATTTGAACTTCAGAGAATCCAAATTCTCTTCCTATAATAGGCATCGATTGCCAGTAGACGGACTGCCCCATACTTACAAACAGTATGATGAACATTAAGATAGAAAGGACTTTATTGTCGGTTTGTTTTAAGTTTTTAGATCCTTCTAAATTTTGCATTAATTATTATCTGATCTCAGAAGAAAAGCGTACTCCATAGCCACTTCTTCAAGACTAGCAAACCTTCCACTAACTCCACCATGTCCAGCTGTTAAATTTACTTTAAATAAAATAGGGTTATCAGAAGTATTGTAATCTCGGAGTTTCGCTACGTATTTTGCTGGTTCGTAATATTGCACTTGAGAATCCCACAAGCCTGCAGTTACAAGAATACTTGGGTAGGAATAGGAACCAATATTATCATAAGGCGAATACTTCATTATGTATTTAAATGCCTTCTTATTTGCAGGATTACCCCACTCATCATACTCACCTGTTGTAAGTGGTATGGTTTCGTCGGACATGGTAGTTATGACATCAACAAATGGAACATTTGAAATAATTCCATTATACAAATTTGGTTCCATATTAATTATTGAACCCATTAATAAACCGCCTGCACTGCCTCCACCGGCATACACCCTACCCGCCTGTCCATAACCTAGATTAACCAGGCCTTTGGTTACATCGATGAAATCATGGAAAGTATTTAACTTGTTAAAAATTTTTCCATCTTCATACCATTTTCTTCCTAAGTCTTGACCACCCCTTACATGTGCAATAGCAAAAATAAAACCCCGATCAAGTAACGATAATCTTGTGGAACTAAATCCTGCATCAACAGATATCCCATATGAACCATAACCGTATACAAAAAGAGGATTTTTTCCTTTCTTATATAAATCTCTACGGTACACAAATGAGACAGGTACTAAAGTTCCATCTCGAGCTTTAATTTCCTTCCTCTGAACCTTGTATAAGCTTGGAGAAAAAGGACCCTTTATTTCAGCTTGTTTTAGTTTTCTTTTTCTACCGCTTTGCAGATCAACAGAATAAATAGCATCTGGAGATCTCATGCTTGAATACCCGTAATAAAACTTACTACTTGCGTATTCAGGATTAGCTGCCAGATAAGCTGTATAAGAGGGATCGTGAAAACTTACCACTTTTTCGGAATTACCCTTCTCATCCAATATCCTCAAACGCCTTAGTCCCGATTCCCTTTCCATTAAAACTATATTTTTTGGATAAGACAGAACTGACTGAAGTAAAACGTCTTCTCTGTGTGGAATGATTTCTTGCCACTGAGACCTTTTTTTTGATTTAGGAAGAGCTGATTCCATGAGCCTGAAATTCTTTGCCTTCCAATTCGTGTGAATTAAGAAGCGATCTTGCTCAGGATCATGCTCTACAGAATATAAATGATTTAAGGTCCTGGGAAAGAATACTATAGGGCTCTCTAAAGGTTTAGAACTCTTCAGCAAGAGGGTCTCCGAACTTGTGGTACTGGATATATCTATTTCAATAAATTCCATGGATCTTGAGTTTCCTACCGACACATGAAATGTTGGATCTTTTTCTTCGTAAATCAGGACATCTTCAGATTGCTTTGATCCAATTAAATGACGATAAACTTGGAAAGGAAGAAGAGTCTCTGGATCTCTTTTTACATAAAAGAAATGTTTACTATCAGAAGACCAAGCCATGTCTCCTGAAGTGCCGCTAATTTTAATTTCAGAAACTTTTTTGGTTAATAAGTTCTTAAATTTAATTAAATATTCACGCCTACCTGTCGTGTCTTCAGCATAAGCTAAAATCTGTTCGGTCGGAGAAATGCTCCAGTTTGCTAATTGATAGAAATCTGAATTTACTGCTAATTTATTTACGTCTAACAATATCTGCTCTGATGCGTTCTTATTAGCACGCCTTATAATTATGGCATGCTCTTTATTAGGCTTATATCGCCTGAAATATTCATAAGAACCCATTCTAATAGGTACAGACTCTTCTTTTTTAGGAATCCTATCTGTTATTTCTTTAAAAAGCTTCTTTCTTGAATCTTCTCCTGAAGCAAACCAATCCTCTAGATACTTATTTTCAGATTTAAGGTGATTTAAGATTTTTTTACTTTTTCTTGAGTCATCACGCATCCAGTAATAGTTATCAATTCTTTCAATTCCATGAGCCTCCATTAAAAATGGAACCTTTTGTGGTGACGGTGGTTTAAGTTCAGTCAATTCTTTACCTTGGATTATATTTGTAATTGAGAAGAGGAAGGAGACTAACAGAAAACTCTTGATACCCCTCCACTCTTTCATTATTTTTTCCTTCTTTGAACAAGACGAGCTCTCTTTTTCTTTTGTCTATCAGTCAGAATATTAGGCTTGTCCTTAAAAGGGTTTTCCTTTTCACTAAACTTAATTAAGAGTGGTGTTGATCCAAGTTTTAAATGGGTGCGATAAAAATTTTCTAAGAACTTTTTGTAAGAGTCTCCTATAAGCTTAAGGTTATTTCCATGAAGGATTATAGTTGGCGGGTTCTTTCCACCGGCATGAGCATATCTTAATTTAGGCCTAAACCTCCCTGACATTGGAGGAGGTTGTCTTTGTAAGGCAACTTTAAGAATCTTATTTAAAATAGGAGTCTGTAATTCTCTAACACTTGAAAGATAAGCCTTTTCAGCTAACTTAATTAAGACATTAATTCCTTTACCCTCTTTTGCTGATATAAATTGCGTTTCTAAAAAGCTAGCAAACCTCAATTTTCTATGAATATTTTCTTTTAAATCATCCTTTTGTTTTTTTGAAAGTAGATCCAATTTATTTGCAGCTATGATCGCCGGCCTTCCTAAGGCAAGAGCCAAGCCTAAGAGGTGAATATCCTGATCTACGATTGTCTCAGAAGAATCCAATACAAGAATGACTACACTAGATCTTCTTATTGACTCCAATGACTGAGAAACTGAAGACCTCTCCGTCTCCTCCTTTATTGATCTTTTCCTTCTCATGCCAGCTGTATCCACCAGAATAATATTTTTACCGTTCCAATTAAGAGGGACTTCAATAGAATCTCTAGTAGTGCCAGATTCCGGTGAAACCAAGACCCTTTCTTCTCCTATTAATTTATTTATGAGCGTAGATTTACCGGCATTTGGTCTGCCTATTATTGATATCTTTATACCGCCTTCCAAAGATTGAATATCATTGAATTCATTATCTTCAAGGTCTTCTAAGGTCTGCCTTATATCTCCTAATCCTTGGTTATGCGCAGCAGAGAAACCTATTGTATTTTTGAAACCTAGTTTCTCAAATTCAACTGCGTTAGCTTCTTGTTTTAATCCGTCGACTTTATTTATTAATAAATATATTTTTTTATTTGTTTTCCTTAATGAAGATGCAATCTCTTCATCTAATGGCATTAATCCATCTATGCCATCAACTATAAAAAATAATATGTCAGCCTCTTGAATTGCATTCTCTGCTTGGTTTTTAACCGCCACAGATATGTCATTACTCTCTGAACTAATTCCACCTGTATCTATAAGCACTGTAGAAGAATTCTTTAAGTGACCATATTGCCTGTCTCTAGTTAAGCCAGCAAAATCAGCGACTAAAGCAGATTTAGAACCTGTTAGGATATTAAATAAAGTTGATTTACCAACGTTTGGTCTTCCAACTATGGCAACAACAGACGACATGACATACCAAAAATTTTGACTTAAAAACTAACTAACTGAAAGATAAAATAGCCTACCAGAATCATCTACAACAACCAGATAAGAGCCTTCGGAGACTACTTCCAGTATAGGCCTATTGGACACCTTCTTCCTTCCAACAAAAGATCCATTTTTAGCGTCAAGAATGTGGATATAACCTTCAAAATCACCTACCGCGAAATTGTTACCTAAAGCAGCAGGAGAAGAAATACCTCTAAGTCTTAATCCATCTTGTTGCCAAAGTATTGCTCCCGATGTTAACCCAAATCCTTTTATAGAATCCTTTTCATCTATAGCTATAATTCTTGATCTTACTGTCACGAGGTCATGAATAGAAGAAATTTTTTCTTGCCAAGCCACCTGCCCTTGTTGTAAGTCTATTGCAGTTATATTGCCCTGATAGGAGGCTGAAACTAATATGTTATCAGAGACAATGGACTTACCGTCTACATCTATAACTCTCTCAAGCTCGGATTTACCTTCATTTATTGTAACGGGTATTTCAAGACGAATAGCACCCGAATCTGGGTAAATCATAGAAACCTTCCCATTAGCAAACCCTGTAAATATGAACCCATTAGATAGAATTGGGGTGGCAGTCCCTCTTAAGGTTAATTTAGGAATGGTATTCTGATGCACCCATTTTTGCTCTCCATCTTTAACGTTAAAGCCAGTAATTTTTCCGTCTGAAGTTTGGGCCGCAACCGTGCTTCCATTGGTAACCGGGGGTGCGAGTATTTCACTTGAAGTTTGTGACCTCCAAATTTCTGTTCCATCTTTAAAATCTAAAGTGACAAGATCTCCATTTAAAGTTCCATAGAATATTTTTTTAAAACCAACCGTTATTGCTCCAGAGACTAAATCTTCTGTTTCTCTTGTCCATAAATCTGATCCTGAATCAGAGTCTATGGCTGCTAAATAACCATTCGATGATATGTGAATAATTGTGTCATTAGAAAATGCAGGGACTAATCGTCCAAAATTATTGTCACTTCCAAATTTTTTATTCCATTCAGAATCTAAGTTCACGCTCTCTGTGATTCTAATTAATTCAGCAGGTCCCTCTTCTTCTTCGTCTTCATCACCCCAGAATTTTAATCCACTAAGAGTGGAGCAAGCACCCAATGAAAGATACAAGGTAAAAATTAATAAAAGCCTTATAAGTCTTTTCATTTATCCACCCTCCTGAAGGTCAGATATTTTCATACTTATCAAAGATCTAATGGGTTGGCTATTGCTTAATTCTAATGCTTGAAGGTAGCTTAACTTAGCTTCGCTTATTTGATTCAAGGACTTTTCAGCATCGCCTTTTACTTCATATAAACTTGCCGTCAAAGTCTGCTCTTCCCCTAAAAGGTCCATAACATTATCTGCTTTACCTTGTTCCAAATAAATTCTTGCTAATCTCAGTTTGGCAATACTTTGTAAGGGGTTAAATTCAGCTCCCCAAGAAGAAGATCTTGCAATGACCCAATTGAGATTCTCTTCAGCTTGTTCAAGGTTGTTATTATCTGCGGATATTTTCGCCAAGTGTAGTGCTGCAAAATCTGCATACAATGTATCAGGGTAAAGGTTTATGATTTCTTCAGCTCTGGTCCTCTTATCTTCCATACTCGAAGTTAGGAAATTGTCGTAAAGCTTTGCAGATTCTAATTGCTGGGCGTTAGAAGAAGAGATTGAGTAGTCTCTATAAATAATAAAAATAACTGACGCAGCCAACAGCAATGCCAATATATATTTATATTTATCCCACCAAACAGATAGGAGATCTATTTGTTCGTCTGATGAAGATGAAAAAAAGTTAGCCATTATCTTTCCTTTATAAATGTATTCTCTATTTTATTAATTAGACTCTCTAAGTCCATGGTCTCTTGTTCTGATTTTTCTCTTAGATCCTTGCAAGAAACAACCCTGTCATCTAATTCGGAATCTCCTAAAATTAGAGCAAATCTTGCACCAGATTTATCGGCTTTTTTAAATTGGGACCCTGCACTCTCTGACCCTAAGTTCACTTTTAAGTTCAGTGAGGGGATTCTATCTCTTATTTGTTCTGCATACATCATTGCTTGTAAAATACTTTTTTCTCCAAAACAAACAAAAAAGCAATCTATGCTTTGATTTTGTAGATACTTATTGTCAATAGTTTCTTTAATTAAGAGTATGAGTCTTTCCATGCCAATGGAGAAACCTATAGCGGGGCAAGGTTTTGCTCCTAATTCTTCAATTAAATTATCGTATCTTCCGCCTGCGCATACTGTGTCTTGAGAACCCAGGCTGTTTGTTTTCCATTCAAAAACGGTTTTATTATAATAATCCAAACCCCTAACAAGCTTGGTGTTTACATCGTAGGAGATTCCTAATAAATCTAATATCTTGATTAGCTTCTTAAAATGAGTTTCAGAGTCTTCATCTAGATAATCACTGATTTTAGGAGCACCTTCTAATAAAGATTGAATTTTTTCTGATTTAGAATCTAGAACCCTTAGAGGATTATCATTTAATTTTTTTAAGATATCGTCGTCCAATTGACCTTTAAGAGGCTCGAAGAACTTCAGCAAATCCTCGGTGTACCTTAATCTGGTATCTTCATTGCCTATGCTGTTTATCTCAAGATACACTTTGTCTTCTATACCAAGTCTCTTCCACAGTCTCGAGGACAACCTTATAATTTCTGCATCTATCTCGGACCCTTCAACTCCGAAAACTTCCACACTGGATTGATGAAACTGTCTTGATCTTCCTTTTTGTGGTCTTTCATACCTAAACATTGGGCCGTTATACCAAAGTCGTGGAGTATCAACTCTAAGAAGGTTATTTTCTATACATGCCCTAACACAACTTGCTGTTCCTTCCGGCCTTAGAGATAAACTATCACCGCCTTTGTCTTCAAAAGTATACATTTCTTTAGAAACCATATCGGAGGCTTGATTTGATCTATGGAATAACTCTGTACTCTCTACGATTGGGAATCTAATCTCTTGATAACCATAAGAAGAAAAAGTGCTACTAATTATTTCTTCAGCATAACGCCAATATAGCGTTTGCTCTGGCGGTATATCATTCATACCTCTTACTGATTTTATCTTTGCCATCTTAATTTGACCTAACAATAACCGAATCTAGGTCAGATTTAATTTTTTTTACCTTATCTCTTATTAACTTCTCAAGATGTTCTGCAAGGTCTTCACTTTCTACTTTATGATCAGGTTTCCCGTCTATATAAATTAAGTTTTTGGGAGAACCTCCAGTTACGCCAATAGTTGTATGTTTAGATTCACCAGGACCATTCACATAACAGCCGATAACGGCAACATCTAAATCTTCTTTTATATCCTCTAGTCTACTTTCCAATTTATTCATTGTTCCAATAACATCAAAATTCATTCTTGAGCAACTAGGGCATGCAATAAAATTTATGCCTCTAGATCTTATTTTAAGGCTTTTTAAAATATCCCAACCTACTTTTATTTCATCTACAGGGTCGGATGCTAAAGAAACGCGCAAAGTATCTCCAATGCCCTCAAGCAGCAAAGCTCCCATTCCGACGGCTGACTTGACGGTTCCTGATCTAAAACCTCCAGCTTCTGTTACTCCTAGATGCAAAGGCTGATCAATTAATTTTGCGATCTTCCTATAACTCTCAATTGTTAAAAATACATCTGAAGCCTTAATACTCAGCTTAAAATCATTAAAATTTAGCTGTTGAAGAATATTTATATGACCTAATGCTGATTCGACTAATGCATCAGCATTAGGCTCGCCATACTTTATTTGTAGTTTTCTCTCTAGCGACCCTGCATTTATACCCACTCGAATAGGGACACCATTATCTTTAGCAGCCGAAACCACTTGCTTGACCTTATCTTCTTTCCCAATATTGCCCGGATTTATTCTTATGCAATCTGCTTTACCTTTTATAGCCTCCAATGCCATCATATAGTCAAAGTGAATATCTGCCACCAAAGGGACATTAGAGCTTTTCTTTATTTTAGCAAAGGCATTTGCAGAATCTATATCAGGCACTGAAACTCTAACAATATCTGCGCCAGCATCTTCTAGCTGCCTTATTTGCGCCAGGGTACCTTCTACGTCTGTGGTTTTGGTGTTTGTCATGCTTTGGATAGAAATATCCGCATCTCCACCCACAAGCACATCGCCAACTTTTATTTGGCGAGACTTTCTTCTATTATTTTGATCTTGGAAACTCACTGCATTTTCCTGAAGGCAATACTACACAACTTACGTTATTTTCCCTATTAGAAGACTCTAATAAATCTATAACTATTCCATTAAATATTAAATTAGCGTTTTTAGCATTACCCACAATAACTTTAAATGGTCCTTTTGACCTAATTTGTAGAGAAGTTTCCTCGCCAGCTAATTTGTAAACCAATTTCTCAAATTCATTCTCTACCGATACCCAACATTCTTTTAAAAAATAAAATTCTAACAAGTCTTCCGTTACAAAAGCTTCACTTGTTGTTTGGACTTCTATTTTTTTATTCATTAGATCAATTGAGGGAATAATGTCTCCTTCAACTTCCGATGTATTAATTTCTTCTACCTTAATTCCAGATTCTATAATTGATGTTTCAACAGGTTTCTTTTTACCGTAATCTTCAACCGAAGTCTCAACTAAAACACCTTACGAGCATGAAGGAGAAAGGTAAATAAATAATGAAAACAAAAAGAAAATACCAACTGCTAGTATGTATTTCTTGGATTTAATAAACATGTATTCATCTTTTGCAGATTGGACACTTGGAGTTATTTGTTTGTTTTTAAGATTTTCTGAATATCGCTCAATTATGAAGTCAGGATCAATTCCTAATTTTTTTGCATATGCTCTCAGATACCCTTTTATATAAGGGTCTCCTCCAGGCATGACTCCATAGTTCTCTTCTTCTAAGGCTTGAAGGTATTTTTCTGGAATATTTAATTCTGTAGAAAGCCTTTTATAGCGTAACCTTCTTTTTTTTCTTGCCTCACTTAAGAGTTGGCCTGAAAATTTTTCTTCTTGAGGTTCATCCATTTAATTAAAAACTAGTCAGAAAAGAAATAAGCGATCTCTCTTGTAGCTGATTCTGGCGAATCAGAACCATGCACAGCATTTGCATCTATTGATTCTGCGAAGTCAGCTCTTATGGTACCGGGGGCTGCTTCTTGAGGATTGGTACTGCCCATTATCTCTCGATAACTTAAAATAGCATTTTCACCTTCTAAGACCTGGACTTGTATAGGGCCCGAGGTCATAAATTCAACCAAAGCAGAGAAGAAAGGCCTTTCCTTGTGTTCAATATAGAAACCTTCAGCTTCTTCCTGTGAAAGGTGAAGCTCTTTTTTTTGAGTAATATTCAGACCTTGGGCTTCCAATCTTGAGCAAATCTCTTCTACATGCCCTTTGGCATAAGCATCCGGTTTGATAATTGATAGAGTTGTTTCTAATGACATATTATTCCTTTAGTTTTAAAGGCGCGCATTATACTTATTCATACAAAAAAAGGTTAATTCATCTCTTCCATCCATAACATCTGTATGGCTTCTAATATCTTCTCATTTGACCTGTCAGCTGCATCTTCAAAGTCTTCCAAATCTAACACCCAATCTCTCAAGTCTGTAAACAAAACATATTGAGGATCAACTTCAGGAAATTTCTCATAAAGTTCGATAGCTATATCGTTTACGTCTGTCCAAAGCATGTTCTAGTGACTCTCTGAAACCATATTAATGGTGTATCTAGGTAACTCTATTTCTAGATCCTCTTCACCAACTGTTATTTGACAACTTAACCTTGATTGAGATTCAAGACCCCATGCCTTATCTAGCATGTCTTCTTCAGCTTCAGATGCTTCGTCTAACCCTGAAAAGCCCTTCCTAACAACCACATGGCATGTAGTGCAAGCGCAAGATAATTCACAGGCGTGTTCAATAGAAATGCCGTTATCTAAGAGTGTTTCACAAAGACTTTCACCAGGAGCGACCTCTAATTCAATGCCTTCTGGGCAAATCTCCGGATGAGAGCCTACCTTTATCTTTGTCATTCCTTAAATAATCTTTATCTAGATTAAATTTCTACTTCAAAGCTTTCGCCACAGCCACAAATTGCTTTCACGTTTGGGTTGTGGAATTTAATTCCCTCATTGACTCCGTCTCTTTCGAAATCAACTTTCGTTCCTTTAAGGTACAAAAAAGAGTCAGAATCAATAAACACAGATATATCATCAAATTCAAAAAGTAGATCATCTGGGTTCTTAGAATCTACATAGTCTAAAGAGTAGGTATATCCGGAGCAACCTGAAGATTCTGATACTGAAAATCTAATTCCTAAACTGGAATTTTCATTATTTAAATTTTGTTTAAAGTGTTTTATAGCACTAGGACTTAATTCGAAACTATTCGGATCGAAAGAACTAGGCTGAGAAAGGCTTGTCATTGCTATAGCTTATATTTTTGATTCGTAATCCTTTATAGCCTGATGAATACTATCTTCGGCTAAAACAGAACAATGAATCTTTATAGCCGGCAGTTCAAGAGCATCAACGATATCCTGATTCTTGATTTCTTTTGCTTCCTCAAGAGTCTTTCCTTTTAACATATCAACTAACTCACTAGAAGAAGCTATTGCTGAACCACATCCATAAGTTTTAAATTTTACATCACTAATAACGTGAGAATTATTTCTTTGTTCACACTTGATTTGTAGTCTCATTACATCACCACAAGCCGGTGCTCCTACCATACCTGTTCCAACATCAGATTCAGAAGGGTCCCACCTGCCAACACTATGCTTTTCTGGCTCTGCCAGAGTTTTTTCAAACTTATCTATCACTTTCTTGCTATATGCCATTTTTATTACCTCAGTTCATTAACTAGTTGACCATTCAATCGTATCTAAATCGACTCCATCCTTATACATGTCCCAGAGAGGAGATAACGCTCGTAATTTCCCTACCGCATTTCTTACCAGGCCAATTGTATATTCAATTTCTTCATCAGTTGTAAACCTTCCTATGGCGAATCTAATTGAACTATGAGCTAACTCATCCTTCAATCCAATAGCTCTAAGTACATATGAAGGTTCTAAACTAGCAGAGGTGCAGGCTGAGCCTGAAGAAACTGCTATATCTTTCAAAGCCATTATAAGCGATTCTCCCTCGACGTAGTTAAAACTTACATTAAGAAACCCTGCTGCTCTATGTTCTGGGTCTCCGTTTAAATAAACTTCTTCCATATCTTTAAGCCCATCCCAGAATTTATCTCTCAGGGATTTTATGCGTATGTTATCTTGAATCATATCTTCTTTTGCTATTCTGAAAGCCTCACCCATTCCAACAATTTGATGGGTCGCTAAAGTACCAGATCTCATACCTCTTTCGTGGCCGCCACCATGTATTTGGGCTTCTAGTCTAACTCGTGGTTTTCTTCTTGCGTACATAGCTCCTATTCCTTTAGGACCATAGGTTTTATGGGCAGAAAAAGACATTAGATCTACTTCAAGTTTAGATAAATCTATAGGTAGTTTTCCTGTGCTCTGGGCCGCATCTACATGAAAAATAACACCTCTTTCTCTTGTTATTTTTCCTATAGATTCAATATCATTTATAACTCCAATTTCATTATTAATATGCATCAAAGAAACTAAAATTGTTTGGTCTGTAATTGAGTTAATAACCATCTCAGGAGTAATTATTCCATTAGAATTAGGGTCCAAATAACTTATTTCAAAACCTTCTCTTTCCAATTGTCTACAGCTATCGAGTACAGCTTTATGTTCAACTTTTGAGGTAATGATGTGGTTTCCTTTAGCTTTATTAAATCTTGCAGAGCCCTTGATAGCTAAATTATCTGATTCAGTCGCACCTGAGGTCCACACTATTTCTCGAGGGTCACAATTGACTAGACTAGCAACATCAGATCGGGCTTGTTCTGTTGCTTCTTCTGCTTTCCATCCAAAAGAATGAGATCTTGATGCTGGGTTACCAAAATTACCATCCAAAGAAAGACATTCTTGCATTTTTTTTACAACCCTAGGATCAGCTGGAGTTGTTGAGGCATAATCGAAATAAATTGGTAATTTCATTTATTTATCCTGCAGCTATTAGTAGCTTTTTATTATTGTTTAAAGTCGAACTCTTATTATTACTAGAATCACTTAAGACATCTTCTAAAGATTTGTCCATTAAAAAGGATTGAACTTGGTGATTTAAATCTGTCCATAAATTATGTGCTAAACATTTAGATCCGGCACTGCAATTCCCTTCTCCCGAACACTGAGTTGCATCCATCCTGTCTTCTACAGCTGAAATTATTTGTCCTATCTTAATCTCATTACTTGGTCTGGATAGTTTATATCCCCCACCAGGGCCTCGATGAGAAATAAGAATACCTGCTTTTCTTAAATTCCTAAATAATTGTTCTAGATATGGTCCAGGAATTGACTGCCTTAATGCTAGATCTGAAATAGAAGTAAAGTCATTGCTTTCATGCAGGGCAAGATCTAATGCCGCTGTAACAGCGTATTTACCTTTTGTAGTTAGATGCATTTGATACATTCTATATTCCTGACTAGAATTGTCAAGAATAGGTACATATAAACTATTATAAAAGGTACATGTACCTGTATTATCTGATGTAATTAATACTTAATTGTAATTAATTATACAAAGTGTTTTCAAATATAGGTATATTGTGTACCATACGTTGAATATTCTAACTTTAAATAAACTAAATTAAGAAAATAGTATGGATACTAGATATCTTTTTAAAAGGTACAACACTTGGTGGGTTAAGCTGGCTGTACCTAGAACTTTAAGAGACCAGCTTGGTTATGATTTAAGAGAATCCCTTAAAACTCATGATCTAGAAAAGGCTAAAGAACTTAGATGGGAAGTTGTAGGTAATCTAAAAAATAAAATTGAAATTGCTAAACATCAGTTAGGACCTGAGCTTATAGAAGATAAACCTAAAACTCCTGTAGAAAAATTCTTGCCTCCAACGGATGTAAAGGACCCTCAATATTATCATAAAGTAGTTGATTGTCAGCATGCCTGCCCTGCTCACACTCCTGTCCCTGAGTATATAAGGCAGATTGCACAAGGAAATTATAACGAAGCTTATATGATGAATTGGGAATCAAATGTTTTTCCAGGCATTTTAGGAAGAACTTGTGATAGGCCTTGCGAACCTGCCTGCAGAAGAACAAGAACACATGATAAGCCAGTTGCTATTTGTAGACTCAAAAGAGTTACTTATGATTATAAAGATGAAATCTCTAGTTTGTTACCTACAGCCCCTGAATCTAATGGTAAAAGAATTGCATTAATAGGAGGAGGTCCGGCCTCGCTGACTGTTGCTAGAGACCTCGTTATTATGGGCTATCAGTGCGTTTTATTTGAAAGAGATAAAAGAGCTGGCGGTCTTATGCGAACAAATATCCCTTCTTTCAGATTGCCTGAAAAGGTTCTTAATGAAGAGGTAGATCAAATAATTAACCTTGGGATAGAAACTCGTTTTAATACAGAGATAACAAGCATGAAAGAGTTTCTTAAAGAAGACTTTGATGCAATATTTGTTGGAACCGGAGCGCCTAAAGGAAGAGATATTAATATAGAAGGAAGAGAGGAAGCTGGAAAAAGTATACATATTGGTATTGATTGGCTTACTAGCATTGCTTTTGAACATACAAAATCTATAGGTAAAAAAGTTATTGTGCTTGGAGGAGGAAATACAGCCATGGACTGTTGCAGAACCTCTATAAGACTTGGAGCTGATGATGTCAAAGTAACTGTTAGAAGTCCTTTTGATCAAATGAAGGCGTCTGAATGGGAAATTGAAGATGCAATGAATGAAGACATACCGATCTATGATAACCATGTACCAAAGAAGTTTATTATCCAGAACAACAAATTAGTTGGTATGGAATTTGAGAAAGTTGAAGCTAAATTTGATGACAGCGGAAAACGATCTTTAGTCCCAACAGGAGAAGATCCCATAATTTTTGAATGCGATGATGTTCTTGTTGCTATTGGACAAGATAATGCATTTGAGTGGATTGAAAGAGATATTGGAATAGAATTTGGTGAATGGGATATGCCAATTGTTGATAAAATTACCTTTCAATCAACAAACCAAAAAATATTCTTCGGGGGAGATGCTGCTTGGGGACCTGAGAATATTATCTGGGCTGCTGCACACGGACATCAAGCCGCTATATCAATAGATAAATTCTGTAATGAAAAGGATCTTTATGAAAGACCAGAACCCGGGACTACTCTAGTTAGTCAAAAAATGGGGGTGCATGAATGGTCATATGATAATGATATATCACAAGCAAGTAGGTTGCTGGTACCTCATGCAGAAAAGACCGTGGCCCTAAAAGATTTAAAGATGGAAGTTGAATTAGGCTTTGACGAACAAATGGCTTTAGATGAAGCTAACAGATGTCTTAATTGCGATGTGCAAACTGTATTCTCGGAACAGTTATGTATTGAATGTGATGCTTGTGTAGATATATGCCCTACTGACTGTATTAGCTTTATATCTAACGGAACAGAAGAAGAAGTAAGAAATAATCTAAGAATACCTGCCTTAAACTTAAACCAAGATATTCTAGTTTCAGACAACCTCCTTCAGACAGCAAGAGTTATGGTTAAAGATGAAGATGTCTGTCTTCACTGCGGTTTATGCGCAGAAAGATGTCCAACAGGAGCCTGGGATATGCAAAATTTCTTATATGAAGAGGCTAAAGCTTACTCATGAAGAAAATAAGCTCAATAAATGACTTTGTAATTAAATTTGCTAATGTTAATGGGTCTGGCTCTGCTAGTGCTAATCAAATGTTTGCTAAGGGAGTTTTTCGTTCTGGCATACCAGTTAGTCCTAAAAATATCTTTCCTTCTAACATCCAAGGATTGCCCACCTGGTTTGAGGTAAGAGTCAATGAAAAAGGTTATCTTGGAAGAAGAGAAGGTATAGATATTTCTGTTGCCATGAACCCTCAGTCTTACGGCGATGATATTAAAGAATTAAAATCAGGTGGATATTTAATTTATGATTCATCTTGGAAAAGAGATTTTGGACGAGAAGACATCAATGTTCTTGGAATTCCTCTAACAGAACTTTGCGTCAATGAATTTTCTAATCCCAAACAAAGATTACTCTTCAAAAATCTTGGATACGTTGGATTTCTTGCTTCACTTCTTAAAATGGACAAGGATATTTACATTTCTCTTATTAATGAGCAATTCAGAGGTAAAGAGAAATTAATAGAACCAAATGTTAAAGCTTTAGAAATTGGTTATTCTTATGCGGAAGAAAACTTTAAAGATTTCTGTGATATTCAAGTTAATAAATCAAATAAAACTGAAGGGTTAATATTAACAAGTGGCAACGATGCAGCGGGCCTAGGTTGTGTTTATGGCGGAGCTACTTTCTGTGCTTGGTATCCAATAACCCCCTCAACATCGCTTGCTGAATCTTATAGTGATTATAGTGAAAAACTACGTATCGAAATAGGAACTGATAAAAATAAATTTGCTTTTATTCAGGCGGAAGATGAACTGGCTGCAATAGGAATGACCATTGGAGCAAATTGGAATGGAGCAAGAGGATTTACAGCCACTAGTGGTCCAGGCATATCACTAATGAGTGAATTTATTGGATTAGCTTATTTTGCAGAAGTGCCTTCAGTTATTTTTGATGTACAACGAGGGGGTCCATCAACAGGAATGCCCACAAGAACACAACAATCAGATCTTCTTGCATGTGCTTATGCTTCTCATGGAGATACAAAGCATGTTCTATTAATTCCTTCAGATCCTAATGAGTGCTTTGATTTCTCTATAGAAGCCTTTGATTTAGCTGACAGACTACAAACTCCTGTAATCGTCTTGATGGATTTAGACCTAGGAATGAATGACTGGTCAACTAAAGAATTTGATTGGGACGATACCAAAGAATATGACAAAGGAAAGGTATTATCCAAGGAAGACCTTGATGGTATGGAGAAATTTGGCCGATATCTTGATGTTGATGGAGATGGTATACCTTATAGGACTTACCCAGGAACACATCCAAATAAAGGTGCATATTTCACAAGAGGAACATCTCATGACGAATATGCAAGGTATACGGAAGATGGAGATAAAAATGCTGAAGTTTTATCAAGGTTGCTAAAAAAATATCAAACAGCTTCTGAACTCGTGCCTAAGCCAGTTTTCAATCAAGAGAAAAGTACCAGTTCAATAGGAATAATATATTTTGGAAGTACTGATTGTTCTATGCAAGAAACTCTTGATCAACTCGATGAAGAGAATCTGAATGTAGATGCAATGAGACTGCGTGCTTTTCCCTTTAATTTAGAAGTATGGGAATTTATAGAAGATCATGATTTGCTATTTATAGTAGAGCAGAACAGAGATGGTCAAATGAGAACCTTAATGATGGCTGAAGGAGGAATTATTCCAGATAAATTGGTGTCTATCTTATGTTTTGATGGCCAACCTATCACTGCCTCATACATAAAAAATAAGATAAACGCTCACCTTTCTGGTGTTCCAGCAAAAACAGCCTAAGAGAGAAAAAGATGACATATATTACCAAGCCGATCAACCATCACCCTAGACTAGAAAGTAATAAACTAGGTTTAACTCGAAGAGATTATGAAGGTTCAGTTTCTACCTTATGTGCAGGTTGTGGACATGATTCGATCAGTGCAGCAATTGTTGAAGCCTGTTTTCAACTAAATATTGAAGCTTATCGTGTTGCTAAATTATCAGGTATAGGCTGTTCTTCTAAAGCCCCTGCTTATTTTTTAAACCAATCTCATGGTTTTAATTCTGTGCACGGAAGGATGCCTTCAATTGCTACTGGAGCAGCTATGGCTAATCATGAATTACTATATTTAGGAGTTTCAGGTGATGGAGACACTGCCTCAATAGGAATAGGTCAATTCATTCATTGCGCCAGAAGACAATTAAATATGACTTACTTTGTTGAAAATAACGGAACCTATGGCCTTACTAAAGGTCAATTCTCAGCTACCAATGATCTAGAATCAAAGAGTAAATATGGAGACGAAAACTTATTTCCTGCCATCGACTTACCTAGTATGGCAATACAGCTTGGAGCTAGTTTTGTTGCCAGGAGTTTCTCAGGGGATAGAGATCAGTTAGTTCCATTAATTAAAGCTGCTATGTGTCATAAGGGGTTCTCTCTATTGGATATTATCTCTCCTTGTGTAACTTTTAATAATCACAATACTTCAACAAAAAGCTATGATTACATAAGAGAGCACAACGAAGCTTTGTCAAAACCAGATTTTGTCCCCTTAGGTAAAGAAATAACAACGAGTTACGAACCAGGAGAAAGTTCTGAGGTTTCCTTACATGACGGTTCAACTTTATCTCTAACTAAGCTTGCTCTAGATTACGATCCCACTGATAAAATAATAGCCATAAAAAAAATTCAAGAATCACAGAGGGACGGAAAAGTACTTACCGGACTTCTTTATGCAGATCCAAGTGCTAAAGACTTAAAAGAGATATTGAATATTACTGATCAACCCTTGAATACTTTAACTCAAGAACAATTGTGTCCTGGTAAATCAGCTCTAAAAGACATAAACGACAACTTAAAATAGAAGAAGAACTAAATAACTCCTAATTTCTTAGCTATAATCTCATAGGATTCAACTACATCACCTAAATTTTGTCTAAAACGATCTTTATCCAGCTTTTCTCTAGTCTCAGAATCCCATACCCTGCATCCATCTGGGGTAAATTCATCACCCAACAATAGATCTCCTTTAAAAGATCCAAATTCTAATTTGTAATCAACTAATATCATCCCAGAATCAGAAAAGAGTTTCTGTAATAATCTATTAACTGCAAAAGTTAACTCTTGCATTTTATCAATTTGATCCTGAGTTGCCCAACCAAAAGACCTTATATGGTAATCATTAATCATAGGGTCTCCCAATTCATCGTCTTTATAAAAAAACTCGAATGTAGAAGGATCTAAATCCTTGCCTTCTTCTAAACCCAATCTCTTGCATATACTTCCTGCAGTTACATTTCTAACTACACACTCAACAGGTACCATTTCTAATTTTTTTACTAAACTATCAGTATTGGATAATAATTTCTCAAAATGTGTTGGTATGCCTTCTTTTTCAAGAAATTCCATGATGAATGCATTAAACCTATTGTTAATACTTCCCTTGCCTTCGAGACTTTCAACCTTCTTGCCGTCGAAGGCAGAAGTGTCATCTCGATAATGAAGAATTAAATAATCAGAATCATCAGTTTCATATAATGATTTTGCTTTCCCAGTAGTGATTAAAGTTCCCTTATCCATATTTTTATTTATTTAATTACGACAGTGATTGATTAATTTCAGATAAGAGGTCGCGTTCAAATAACTTTGAATCCTCACTGTCTCCTCCGACAGTAACAATACATTTATCATTGCCAACCTTCTCAACTGATATTCTAAAACTTCCTCCAGAAGATTTACTCCTTGTAAACATGTTCCTAATAAAACCTTTTTCTTCTTCGTTAGAGAAATCAACAAAGAAAACTCCCGCTTCTCTGTCTAAGTCGATAACAGTTATAAGGGCTTCTTTGAGAGCTCGGTCTACAGCAGCCCACGCCCTTGCATATTCTAGATTTAACTCAATAAAACTAGAAGAATCTTCGTTCTGTTTAAGTATTGCTTTTTGTCCCACATTAAGATTTAAGGCCACTAAGGATGTTCCGCCAGATGAAGAAGATTCTGATAAAAAATCTAGGGCGGATAACAAGATTTTTTCTTCAAGATTTTCTTCTCCTGCTATTCGTATCCATTCATCACTATCATTTAAAGAAACATGTGAGATAAATATTTCAGAGCTGGCCTGTCTTATCCCATGCTCTATTTTCATCACTAACTTAGTCTGAAGCCCATTTAACTCAACAAGCTTACTTTCGATTATGCCTGTGTTGGGGTCCTCTTCTGACAAGCCATATTTATTACCGCTCCAAAAGTCTTTCATAATTGGCCAGGCACTACTAGGGAGGGTCTCCACGTAAATCCATCTAATCTCGCCTAATTTATGCAACCTGACTTCATTGGTAGTTCCTGAAGAAAAGACTTGTTGTGGCAAGGGGACTTCGTAAAGATCTTCAACATCACTGGATGCCCCTTGAGGTAAGGGGTAAAAATCAACAATAGGTCTTACATTTGAATTAACTGGAACCTCCAGAGATTTTGACTCAGATTCTTTAAGATAATCATCAATTCCATCATCGAACATCAAACTACAACCGTAAATATTAAATACTAAAATTAGTGATATTAATGTTCTTATTGAATTCATAGTGTTCCTTAATTTAATAGACTTAATTCTTTTAAAATAAGTTCCATTTGATCGTAATATTTTTCATCTAAAGTTGTTAGTGGGAGGCGCAATCCTTCAGGCACTCTTCCTAATCTATTTAATATCCATTTTACAGGTATTGGATTAGATTCAATAAATAACAATGCATTTAATTTCTCTAATCTAGAATTTAATATTATAGCTTTTTCTTTATCGCCCATAAGAGCAAGGTTACAAATTTCTGAAATCAGACTTGGAACTACATTCGCAGTTACAGATATAGTCCCCGAACCTCCATTCAATATAAATTCCGTTGAAGTTGGGTCATCTCCTGAATACAATAAAAATGATTCATCAGCAATTTGTTCATTCAAGCCTTTTTTTAAGGCCTCTAATCTATTTAAATCACCTGTCGCTTCTTTTAAGCCAATGATATTATTGTGAGTAGAAAGTTTAAAAACAGTCTCAGGTAATAAATCACAACCAGTTCTAGCTGGCACATTGTAAAGAATTTGTGGTATGTCAACTTCGTTGGCAATTTCTAAGTAGTGCGCTATCAATCCTAATTGGGTGGGCTTGTTGTAGTAAGGCGTAACCAAGAGTGCAGCATCAGCCCCAGCTTCCTTTGCTGCAGAAGTTAAATAAATAGCTTCTTTAGTAGAATTTGCTCCCGTTCCAGCAATGATAGGAATTCTTTCTTTAGCATGCTTAGAAGATTGTTCTATTATTTGTACGTGCTCAGCGACATCTATAGTTGCAGACTCACCTGTTGTACCAACTAAAACTAAACCCTTAGTTCCTGATTCTACATGCCAATCTATTAGATTAAAGAGGCTCTGCCAAGCAATGCTTCCATCCGATTCCATGGGTGTTACTAAGGCAACAATTGATCCTTGCAGTTTATACATTTATATAAATGTTAATCAGTGGTTTAAAAAGTACTATCAAGACTTTATTATAAGCGGATTGTATAGGAGGATATATGCCAGCACCAAAAATAAATTCAAAAGCTCCAATTTTTAAAGGGGAATGCACCGGAGGAAAGATTGCTCACCTCTCAAAGTTAAAAGGGAAAAAAGTTGTGCTCTATTTTTATCCAAAAGATAGCACTCCGGGATGTACGACTGAAGGCCAAGACTTTAGGGATTTAAAAAAGAAATTTGATAAAGAGAATACTGTTATATTTGGATTATCACGTGAGTCCATAAAATCACATGAAAATTTTAAAGAGAAACAAAGTTTTAATTTTGAACTAATTAGTGATCCGGATGAGAAAATCTGCAATCAATATGATGTGATAAAAGAAAAAAGCATGTATGGGAGAAAGTACATGGGCATAGACAGAAGCACTTTTTTGATAGACGAAAAAGGAAAGCTGGTAAGGGAATGGAGAAAAGTGAAAGTTACTGGGCACGCTGAAGAAGTTTTAGAAGCAGCTAAAGAGATCTAATCATTCATAGATGAATTAATTTTTTTTGGTTCTGGCCATGAGTTAGCAATAGCTTTTATAAAAGTTGCTAATGGAATTGCAAAAAATAAACCCCAAAATCCCCATATCCCACCAAAGAATAAGATCGCTATAATTATCACAGCCGGATGCAAGTTGTTCCTGGTAGAAAATAAAAAAGGAACTAAGACATTTCCATCCAGGACTTGTATCAAGAGATAAGAGCTCATAAACCATAAAAACTGGCTGTTTAATCCCCATTCATATAAGCCTAGAAAAGCAACAGGGATGGTTACCAAGATGGCCCCGAAGAAAGGTATTATCACCGACAAGCCGACCAAGATGGCTATCAAAACAGCATAAGGCAATCCAAACAAAGCAAATAATATATAAGAGCATAATGCCACAATAGACATCTCTATTACTTTACCAGTTACGTAGTTATACAATTGATCATTCATCTCAGAAAATACAGAATTCATGAACCCTCTCTTTTTAGGCAAGAATCCCGTGAGCATTGGCAACAGGACGGTTTTATCCTTGAGAAAGAAAAAAACCATTATGGGGATAAGGATTGCATAAAGGACGGCACTAAACATAAAAGAAATAGTACCGGCCAGTTGGCCCAAAGCTTGACTCAATAGGTTATTTACCTGATCACTGAAATTTAAGAATAGAGAATTAATATCTTCTTCTGAAAATATATCACCATAGGTCAGAGCAAGCTCCCCCAAAGTATCTTGAAAGGCCACTATGATTGTAGGTAAATTCTGTAGCAAAGAATTTATTTGAGACCCAAGAGAGGGTAAAGTAATAAAAATACTTAGATAGAAACCAAAGAAAATAATTAGAGTAAGAGATAAAGAGATTGTAGGTGAGATTTTTAATGATTCAAAACTTCTTAATAATCCATTCAACAAGAAAGCAATAACGATGCTTAGAAAGACTGGTAAAAGAATATTTCCAAAAAGCAGTATGAAAACTGAACAGAACAATAATAAAAGACCAAAAAATATAGACTCTTCATTAGAGAAGAATCTCGCCATAAATTTTTCTAAAAGGTCTTTCATAATATCAAGAGTAGGAACTGGCTAAATTAAACATTGTCTAATTAAACCCTAAGTTACTAAAACTAATATAATTATTATACCTTGATCAATAAATATGATAAATTTTTTTCAACCAATGAAATGGACAGCTCTAATATTTCTAATTTCTTATTCTGTTTTTATTAATTCAGAAGAAGAAACCTTGCCTGAACTGGGCAACGCTTCTTCGTCTGCCATATCCATAGCTTCAGAATTTAAATTAGGTAGACTTTATATGGCCCAAATAAGAAGAAGCGTGCCTGGATATGATGATCCAATAACTCAAGACTATGTAGAGCACCTTATTTACAGACTTGCCGAGTACAGTCAGTTAAAAGATAGAAGACTTGAGGTCACTTTAATAGATCAAAAATCAGTAAATGCCTTTGCAGCTCCTGGTGGCGTTATTGGAATAAATGGCGGTTTAATATATCAAGCAGAAACTGAGGGAGAATTTGCATCTGTATTGGCACATGAAATAGCACATTTAAGTCAAAGACATTTTGCTAGAAGACTCCAAAGACAAAAGGACAGAAGCCTAGCTAATGCTCTACTAATTTTAGCTAGCGTTGCTGTCGCAGCGGCCACAAACCCAGAAGCAATTCTTGCTGGTCAACAAATAATTAATCAACAATCGTTAGCTTACAGCCGAGGTAACGAACAAGAAGCTGACCGAGTTGGGTTCACAACCATGGTCAGGGCTGGTTTCGATCCTCTAAGCATGGCAAATATGTTTGAAATTCTTCAATCTCTTAGCCGTCTATCAGGCTCAGATAATCTTGAATTTCTTAGATCCCACCCCTTAACTAAAAAAAGAATTAGTGACTCAAAAATTAGAGCAGATGAAGTTAGCGGTATAAATTATAGAAATAATTTGGATTATGATCTTGTAAAGAATAGATCTAAAGTCCATTTTACTAAACAATCAAGACAAGCAATTGCTCAATTTAAACAAGACCTCAGACGATCTAAGTCTAAAAGGCAAAGAATCTCTTCATTGTACGGCCTTGCTTTATCTTACTCTAAAGGAGGTGATGATCTAAATGCCTTAACCTTCTCAAGAAAAGCCCTGGCTTTAGACAAAGAAAACCTTTTATTGCAGACACTTCTAGTTGAAGTCCATTTAAATGCAGGAAATAATCTAGAAGCAGAAGCATTATCTAAATCTTTACTTGAAGTTAACCCCGCAAACTACCCTCTAACAGTGTTTTACTCAAAAACCCTTACAAATAATCAGAAATTTGATAAAGCTGAAGAAGTCATAAGAAAATTATCACTGACTAGAAGCACCGACCCTCAAGTATGGTATTGGTTAGCTGAAATACAAGGGTTAGCAAAGAACATTATAGGATTGCATCAATCAAGAGCAGAATATTTCTTCTTAACAGGCAGTTACGACCTTTCTATTAAGCACTTGAGGTGGGCTTTAGAATTATCAGGTAACAACTTTCAACTCTCTGAATCTATTTATAATAGAATTGAAAGAGCTCATCGGGCTATAGAAGATCTAAAAGAGTTCTCTTAATTAACCTGGTGGCCAAGTAAAAGGCCTTCCGGCAATCAAGTGTATATGTAAATGAAAAACTGTTTGTTGAGCGTCCGCTCCGTTATTAATAACCAACCTAAAAGCATCTTCAACTCCTAAATCTCTCGCTACCTCGCCTGCTACATACATTAAATGACCTAAAAGATCTTTATCTTCTAAATCTGCATCTGAAATTTTAGGTATATGTTTTTTTGGAATTATTAAGATATGATTTGGAGCAACTGGGTTTATATCCTTGAAAGCCATAGAAAGCTCATCTTCATAAATTATTTCAGCGGGTATTTCTCTATCTATAATCTTTTGAAAAAGGGTATCAGTCATACTTTTAGACATTAATTAATTTATGGCTCAAATTCTATTATAAATCAGATGATTCGTCATAAGAGAAAACCTTACCATCTTTAGCTTCTGAAGATTGAACTAACCTAACCTCATAACCATCAACTTCAGAAATCTCTTTTATACCATCTATATGCATATTCCTATCTTGAAATTCTTCTAAGGCTAAGACTTTAGTTTTAGCATCTTTTGGATCTGAAGCGGCAATGAAATAATTTATATGGGATTCATAAATACCTTCACCAATTGAATGGTCATAAAAACCTACGTGCATCATGTATAAGTTCATCTTTTCTCCTTTTTATTATTTAAAGCTTAAAACTACTTAAGCCTAATCTCAAATAAGCCCAATAAATAAATATAGAGCGAATAAACCATAGCTGTTATTAATACAGCAATAAATAATGACGGTATAAATCCAATGTTTAACTTCAGGCAATAGGGAAGAACAACAAAGAATGCTAAAGAAGGGGGGATCATAAGCATTATATTTGTGGACAATAAAGTTATCTCTTCTACATCTTGTCTTTCAATATAGATCCAACTAAGAGCAAGTAGAGAGGTAAGAGGGATGGACGCCAATATGCCTGCAAAAACTGTTGAGCGTCTTGAAATTTCTGAAATCAACACAACAATAATTGAAGTAATTAGAATTTTTAGGAATAAATACATTTAACTTTCTTTAGGCAGCATTTTATCTATTAGTTAGTAACACACCCACCCAGGTGCCTAACAAACAAACCAATACAGTCAAAACTACATAAAAAACAGCAAGTGCAACTTGACCTTGATTGAGTAAATCTAATGATTCTCTTGAAAATGCAGAGAAAGTTGTAAAGGCTCCTAAAAAACCTATAAAAATAAGAGGTTGATAAATTTCTTGATATTTAGGATCCAATGAATTAATCATTAATCCAAGAAAAAAACATCCCAGAAAATTTACCAAAAGTACGCCCATTGGCATTGGTAGAAAGTTTATTTTTTCTATTCCTTCTGATAAGTATGACCGGGTTAGAGCTCCAAGAGCTCCGCCTATACCAATTAAAAGAAATTTCATTAAGAAGTGGTGGGCCGTCTGCGACTCGAACGCAGGACCAATTCGTTAAAAGCGAACTGCTCTACCGACTGAGCTAACGGCCCGAAAAAAAAAGCGTATCTTATAGGTTTAATCAATTAAATTCGACTCTTCTTGAATATTTTCTAAAGATTTTTTTGCAAGCTGCGCTACAGCACTATTAGGGTATCTATCAATAACAGATTTAAAATAATCTACAGCAGCTAAACCATCCCCAAGACTAATAGCAATTTCTCCTAATTTATAAAGTGAATCAGGCGCCCTTTTATGATCAGAGTACTTATCAATAATAATTAAATAACTTTCTCTGGCATCTTCTAACATCTTTTGGGCTAGGAATAATTCTCCAGACCAAAAATAGGCATCCGGGGTGTATTCTCCTTCTGGTGAACTTATAATAATTTCTCTAAATTTATTCAGGGCCTCTGCATACAGAGCAACTTCAAACAGCTCTAAAGCTTCCTTAAATAACAGTAAATCAATGTTTAAGATCTCTTCATCTTCCGGAGTGTTTTCATTATCTACTGGATCTGAATCTTGATTATTCTTCAGTAAAGACAATTCATAAATTCTTTTATCTGTCTCTAAATAACGTTGTTGATTTAACTCTTGTAGTCTCTCAAGGAGGTAAGAGTTTTCTTCAACTAAGTTCCTTAAAACAACAATCTCTTTTTCTAAGCCAGCAATGTTTTTATAAAGTAATTCTGTTTTTTCAGAATCATCCGAGAACAAGAACTGTGTTTGCAAAAAACATAAAAAAAGTAATTTATTGAAGAGTTTCAAAAGCTTAACTTAATTAGAAAGTTTTAATTAAAGCTCTTCTATTTTTTGACCAAGATTTTTCATTAGACCCTCTGGCAGAAGGCTTTTCTTCACCATAACTAACGGTCATTATATTGGCTTTAGAAACTCCATTGATTATTAAAAGTTCTGCTATAGCATTTGCTCTTCTTTCTCCCAAGGCTAAGTTGTATTCTCTAGTGCCTCTCTCGTCACAATGCCCTTCTACTCTCACGTTTAATCCATTCATTTTTACGATAGCTGCTAAATTTTTAATCTTATCAGAACCAATAGAATCTATATTGTAGTTGTCATAACTAAAATAGACGGTGCTGGATGAAGTCAGGCTAGATTCTGAATAAACACTGGTGGTGCTAGCCGATACAGCCGTTGCATCACTTGTTCTTTCAATTGACGTACTTGTGCAGGCACTTAGGCCGAACATAATGGCAGTCAATATAAAAAATCTTCTATGTAATGTCATGGTAATCTCCTTTTTAATTATTATACTTTATTTTAATACTTATCTAATATTGGTGACCAAGCCGGCTCTCTTGCACCTCCTGAAGCTGAGGGCAATATAAATTTAGTTTTTCCATTAATGGTCACTCCTGCTAAAACATCTGTATCCGTAGTTTTATCTTTTGTAGCATAAATAATTACATTGCCATTTGGAGCAACAGATGGAGATTCATCTAAAAAAGTATCTGTAAGTATAGAAATCTTACCCGTTTTTAAGTTATGTAAAGCTATATGGAACACTCCTTTTCGCCGATGCACGTAAATTATTTTTTTTCCATCAGGAAGATACCTGGCCCTAGCGTTATAGGTTCCTTCGAATGTCTTTCTCTTGACTCTCATCGAAGAAATATTTATTTCATATATTTGAGGCGATCCGCTTCTATTAGAAGTAAATATTAGAGATTTACCATTTGGTGACCAATCTGGTTCTGTGTCAATACCGTAATGATCCGTTAATTGTTTCCAGTTATTATTTTTTAGATCATACAAGTATAAATCTGGATTTCCTCCTTTTGAAAGTACTCCGGTCAAGAAGTTCCCATCAGGGGACCAGGAGGGAGAGCTGTTTATACCTTTTTCATGTTTAAGAGCACGCCTATTGCCAGTAGATAGCTCTTGTATATAGATTCTAGAAGTTCCTTCTTCAAATGAAACATAAGCTATCTGCTTACCATCAGGAGACCAATCAGGAGAGAGTATTGGCTGACTAGATAAAAATAAAGATAGATCCCCTTCTCCGTTAATATCAGTTATTCTCAAATCATAACTTTCTTTATTTGCTACAGGCTTATCAACATAAGCAATCTTAGTTGAAAAAATTCCAGGTATGCCATTAATTTTTTCATAGATTCTATCGCTAATATTATGGCCTATTCTATTTAGAGATCCAAGAGAGCCCATCATTAAAGCTTTATGAACATTCTTTTGCCTAGAGACGTCCAATATGGAATAGGAAATATTAACCTCTCCTTCTATTTCTGATTTGAGAACTGAACCTATTATTAAGTAATCTACTTTAAGCAGTCTCCAATCCCTATAAGAAAC
>Ga0209090_10000161_pt1 | contig 40546 bp, 40 predicted proteins | sample ArcticOcean_MG_C_9_FD_187432 | JGI IMG/M metagenome (GOLD analysis project Ga0209090, IMG submission 187432) | Marine microbial communities from western Arctic Ocean - ArcticOcean_MG_CB2_152 (SPAdes) (version 2) | ecosystem: Environmental > Aquatic > Marine > Oceanic | place: Arctic Ocean... | reverse complement strand
AATAATAGATTTCTCATCTTAAATTGAGTTTTTGATAATATTTGTATTTGTAAGTCACCTTTGGTAATTTCTTCGTGAAATTAAAATGAATTACATGGTGTTATTAATATTTACTATGCATGTATAGTATTAAATATAACTTTTTTTTCACAATAAATAACACAATGGCTTGATTATTAATAATTTAAATTAATTTTATTGTAAATAAAATGGATTAAGCTTAAAGGCTATTCTTGAAAGAGCCAAGGAGGTGCATTTTCTTGAAAAATTTGATAATGCATTTTATGCAGTTTTAAAAAACCCTACAGATAAAGTGCTCAAGTCAATTTATGATAGTATGGGAGGAAAGGTTTTAACTCAGCGAACGGCTCAAAAAATAACGGAGTTAATCAATTCCTTCTCATTAAAAACAGCATATGAGAGAATGATTATTGAAGAAGCAAAACAAAATTCTTCTGGAATAGTAACTTCAGATGAAGAATATAAAGCATTTAACGTTGTAAAAACAATGTTGGCTATGAGTGCTAAATTCAAAAATATAGAGCTAGAACGAATTTCATTTAGAGATAAAAAAGGGGCATTTAATATTTTAGTTGATGATAACCAGAGGAAAATGGTTTGTTCATTTATAATTAGAGAATCTAAATCAATTATTAAAATAGGAAATACATCATATGATATTGACGATGTAACAGTTTCAGCCATTACAAAACATAAAAAAGAAATCATTAATTCTGCCGTGGCAAACTTAAAATAATTCATTCGGGCACATTAAAAAGAGTGAAAAAAGTGGAGAATTTTTTTGTGCTAGATTATAGAGTAAAATAAAAGGCTAGTTTTCCCTTATTTTCATTTATTTGCATTGAATAGGTACAATTTTAGGTACAATTGCACTTCAATACTTGATGGGTAGTATAATTGTCACATTCTGTATTGGAAAGTAATATAGTAGATGATGAACTTCAAATACTTCAAGATAACATCAATGAGCTTCAGCCAAAAGAAAGAATAGATTTACTCATTAAGCTACTCCCCTATGTAATGCCAAAAGTACAAACAGTAAGTGCAAGAGATGGAGAGCCTATTGGTGCAGATTGGATGAGTATTTAAACATTCTATTATTGAATAAAATACTATAAAATATGCCAAGACCTAAAGGAAGTCCAAACAAGATAACAGCAGAAATTAAAGAAAAACTACAACTACTTATAGACGATTTAATAGCTTCTTTAGACTTAAATGAGTAGATGTTAATCAGCGTATTAAGATGCTTCAATTAGCCTTATAATATACTTTACCAAGAATGAAACAAGCTACTAGTAAAGTAAGTGAAGACCTGCCTTTGTTTATGTGATGGATTGGATTATTTATTATAGGTATATTGAACTATCTTAAAATCAACACAATGAAAAAGTTATTTAGAGCTTCAAGAAATCCAATAGGCTTATTGGATTCACTTGCAAAAATCTTAAGTTTTTCATCTTACGAAACAAGGAGAGAGATTACCAATAAAAAAAAAAGAAAAGTTAGGTGAGGGTTCAGGCACTATTAAGTGTGGCATCTAAAAAGCGAATTATAAAGCGTAAGACAAGCATAACAAATACAATCCAAAGAGCATTCCTCTTCAAAGGGCTCAATCCAGAAAACCACTTTTTCAATCTATCAATCATTTACGCTGATTAAGAAAATCTACTATATAAACAAGGAGAGCGTGTAGAATCTGTTTAGGTATTAGGTAAATCTTCACTATTTTTGAGTAATGTAAGATAGGATAAAATCATTAGAATACCAGTTACAAGTATTAGCCCAGAAAATAGAGGAACAGGTACAAGATTTGTATAGACTTAAACCACAGGCATATCATCTTCAGTAAGTTAAGGGATTTGCTCAAGTTAAAATTTAATAGAATCTATACGACAACACTATTAAATATTTATATGAATAATAGCTATCAAGAAGCAGTATTTATCAACCTATTTGTTGTAGATATTTAAAAATATTATTCTAATTAATTGTTATATAGAAGTTTATATTTGTTACAAACATTCTGTATTGGAAAGTAATATACACTTTAAACACTTGTTTTTTTATCGTAATTAATTCATAGGTAAATAAAAATATCAGTTAAAGTAATTATAGGATCAAATAGATCTTGAACTGAAATAAACACGAAGTTAAGATATTATGGGGTTTTGTCACATTGAACTATCTAAACCAATAAAATATAAAAACTACTTTTTTTTAATTTCTGTTTCACTATTCACAAGCTGTAAAAAGAGTTTGTTTTAGACAAAATTATATTTTGTTTAATATTTTAAACAAAAGGATAAACAATGATGAGTTATATGTTATACATTCACGTGAATTTTAAAAACAATTTTAATTATGAAAAAATCAATGTTTATTACCACAACAGTGTTATTTATGACATTTTTCGGAAATGTTGTAGCACAAGATACTGTAGTGGATATTGCTGTGGGAAATGAAGATTTTTCAACCTTAGTTACAGCTTTGAAGGCTGCAGATTTAGTTGGGGCATTAAGTTCAGAAGGTCCCTTTACTGTTTTTGCACCAACAAATGATGCATTTGCTAAGATTGATTCAAAAACTTTAAATTCATTACTTGAGATAGAAAACAAAAAATCATTGGCAAACATACTAACCTATCATGTTATTTCAGGTAAAATTGTTGCATCTGATGTTGTTGCTGCATTAAAGAAGGGTAATGGTTTAGTTGAATTAACAGCTTTGAATGGTCAAGTTATATCAGTAATTGAAAAAGACGGGAAAATTTGGCTAAAAGATTCAAATGAAAACTATAGCGAAATAACGTCAACAGACATTATGGGAAGTAATGGTGTAATCCATGTTATCGATTCGGTTGTTATGCCTAAATAATACATAAATCACTTTAAATTTTTATTAACCTCTTAATTAATTTTAAGAGGTTTCTTTTTACCACAGGCATAGCATCTTTAGTGAGTTATAGAATTCCTTATCCTTAATAAAACATTCATAAAGAATATAGAATGGCTTTGAGTTTTTGAACATCAAGAAAGATTATATTATTAATTTAGCAGAATGAAAAAGAAGTTACTACCCTATATTTTGATACTATTATTTATAAACTGTAGTGATATTGAAATAATTGAGCCTGAAGAGATTTGTATAGACCAAAATCTCGCTGATGAAGTAGTTGCTTGTTATTTAATTTATGCTCCTGTTTGCGGCTGTGATGGAAATACATATTCAAATGATTGTATTGCAGATAGTATGGGTGTCTTGAACTATCAAGAAGGCGAATGTATTTAACTAATTGAAAAAAGTATGGAATGGTACATCAAAAATAGATGGTGGGTATGGTCAGTAACTTTTATTTATATTGTTTACAGAATTGTCACTAGTTTATACTACTCATAAATGAAACTATTAAATAATAGCGAAATTAAAGAACAAATTGCCCTCATTAACTCATGGCATATTGATAGGGGTCTGCTTTGTAAAGAAATTAATTTTAAAAGCTTTCGAGATTCTATTGATTATATAAATAAAATAGCAGTCATTTCTGAAGAAAACAAGCATCATCCCGTAATAACTAATAATTATTTGTTAGTAGCACTTAAACTAACAACACATGATGTTAATGGGCTTACACAAAAAGATTTTGATTTAGCAAAGCTTATTGATCAAATCAGGCTATAAAGAAATTACTTGAAGATTTTTCCAGCTTACTTTAATGCCCCCTCCATCATGAATTTGAAGGGCAATTGATCCTTTTCCTTGACCAATTTTTTCATCCTTCAAGGAGATCATTTCAACATCATTTAACCATGTGTCAATTTGATTTCCAACAACTCGAATGCGCATCTGGTTCCACTCCCCCATCTTAAGGGCTTTATCTTTTTCTTTCGCTGGTTTTATTAACCAACCACGACCGTAAGATTCATAAACACCACCGGTATTACTTCCGGGAGGAGCAACTTCTACTTGCCAACCACTTACTTTAGTTCCCACAACAGAAGAACGAATAAACACACCACTATTTCCATTTGCTTCTTGTTTAAATTCAAGGGTTAGTTCAAAATCATCATAAAATTTTACTGTAGATAAATAACCGTAAGCTTTATCTGGACCACTTTCACAAACTAAAAGGGCATGATCTACATACCATAATTCAGTCCCATGAATATTCCAACCCTCTAGGTTTTCACCGTTAAATAATGATTCTTGAGAAGCTAAAGTCTGATGTAAAGAAACTGTAATAAAAAGTAAAATAAATTTGTTCATTTAATTAAATTATTAGCATTAAATATATGTAAATTTCATTTAAATAGACGCTGTTGTTTAAACATAATATTTTAATAAATTTGATATCTTCAATAAAAAATTATTATGACCTTTCGTCTGGCAATATCGATGTGCACACTCATATATTCAATGATTCATGCTCAAATAAATCCTGATCTTATTGACATTGTAAGAGACTCTTATGGTGTTCCTCATATATTTGCTGCTACAGATGCAGAAGTTTCATACGGTTTAGCATGGGCACATGCAGAAGATGATTTTACAACCATTCAACAAGGATATCTTGCTGGAAATAACATGCTCTCTATAAATATTGGGAATGCAGGGTTAGGAGCGGATTTTATTGCACAATTTATTGGCTCTGAAGAATTGTTTAACGACCGATATGTAAATGAGATTAGTGCTGAATATAAAAAAGTTGTGGATGGTTATGCTGCTGGATTAAATAGTTATGCAACCTCTCACCCTGAAGAAGTTTTAGTTAAGGCACTTTTTCCCATAACACCAAAAAAAATGATGCGGTATGCACAATTACAATTGTTTATTTCTTCAAAAGGTGATCAATGGGTTCAAAGAATCGTAAGCAACCAATTAACCTATGATTTTAAAGCGGAAGAAACCTCAAAAGGATCAAATACTTTTGCATTTAACAGTTCAAAAACAAAAGATGGAAGTACCTATTTAGCTATTAATACACATCAACCTTTAGACGGTCCTGTTTCATGGTATGAAGCGCATTTATGTAGTGAAGAGGGCACAAATATTTTGGGTGCCCTTTTTGCTGGAACTCCGAGTATTCTTATAGGTGCAAATGAAAATTTAGCTTGGGCACACACAGTAAATCAGCCAGACAAAACTGATGTCTTTGCATTAGAAATGCACCCGAAAGAAAAATTAAAATATAGAGTAGATGATAGATACCTAAATCTTGAATTAAAAAAAGCTACCCTTCAACTTAGATTTCTTGGTATTCCCTTTAGGATTTCAAAAAAGTTTTATAAGAGTATATATGGGCCAACCTTAAAAAATAAATCTGGTTATTATTCAGTAAGAACCCCCGCACTGTATGAAATAAGAGGACTTGAACAGTGGTGGCGAATGAATAAAGCTTCAAGCTTTACTGAGTTCTATAGCGCGCTTAAAATGAAAGCATTACCTGGATATAATATTGGATATGCTGATAAAAACGATACTATTTTCTATATCTCAAATGGGCTTATTCCTAAAAGAGCAAAAGGATATAATTGGGCTGATATTGTACCTGGAAATACCCTAAAAACTCTTTGGAAAGAAACCTATGACATAGAAGATCTTCCACAGGTATTACAGCCAAAGTCAGGTTATATATATAATGCAAATCACACTCCTTTTAAATCGAGTGCAGATGCTGATAATCCCAATCAAGCTGAATTTGATATTGCAATGGGCTTTGAGACATATGATAACAATCGCTCTACCCGTTTAAAAACATTAATAGATCAATATGAAAAAATAGATTATTCCGACTTTAAAACCATAAAATACGATACTCAATACCCAAAGCCATATGCATTCAGCTGGATGGATATTAATCATTTAGATCGTTTAGAGGCAAGAAATTACCCCAACTTAAAAGTATTAATTGATCGATTACAGCAATGGGATCGTAAAGCAATTGCATCTTCATTGGGTGCAGGAACTTTTGCGATTTTTTATGATCAATTACGCCCTTTTTATCAAAATTTACCAGAACCTAAAATTTTTCCTCCTTACATTATTTTAAAAGCATTAAAAAAAACAAAAGTATATTTACTTGAACACTTTGATAGCTTAGAGGTTTCTTTAGGAGATTATCAGAAATTAGTGAGAGGATCAAAAGAACTTCCCATTTTTGGATTACCTGATGTAATTACAGCAATGGCATCTCGCCCCTTCAAAGATGGAAAGGTTAAAGTTGTAAGTGGAGAGTCATACATTGAACTAGTTCGATTTAGTGATAAAGGAACCGAAATAGAGTCAGTTATTTCTTATGGAAGTTCTGATCACCCAGGCTCTCCCCATTATAATGACCAAATGGAATTATATGCAGGATTTAAAACTAAAAAAATGAGTTTAGATAAAGAGACTGTTTATAATTCCGCAAAAAAAATATACCATCCCAAATAACCAAAACTAGAACTGATTTGAAGCTATAGCTTCACTGTATACAGTTTCATATTGACTAATTATAGCATCAATATCAAATAAACTTGCTTGCTCCTTTGCTTGCTCTTTAAATTGCTCAAGTTTAATGTCATCCTGTAATAATAATAAAGCATTTTTAGCCATCCCATCAAGATCACCTACATCAGATAAATAACCTGAAAAATTATCTTTATTAACTTCAGGGATTCCTCCAGCATTTGAAGAAATCACAGGAACTTTATTCGCCATAGCTTCAAGAGCAGACAAGCCAAAGCTTTCTTTTTCTGAAGGCAATAAAAACAAGTCGGAATAACAAAGAATTTTATCAATTTCATTACTGTTACCTAAAAACGAAATAGACTCGGTAAGACCTTTTTCCTTAACATAATCTACTGCCTTTTGTTTTTCTGGCCCTTCACCTACCATAAGTAATTTACTAGATACCGATGATGAAATTTTTTCGAAAATTTTAATTACATCTTGAATCCTTTTTAAGGGTCTAAAATTACTTATATGAGTAATTATTTTATCACTTTTAGGCGCCAAAAGATCTCGCTTACAGGGCATTTCTTTTGCTTCTATTTTTTTGATATCAATGAAATTGGTGATCACATCAATCTTTGTCGTGATATCAAATAACCTGAGGGTATCTTGTTTTAAACTTTCAGAAACTGCTGTTACCCTATCAGAATGGTTTATACTGAAGGTTACCGCTGGGCGGTAAAAAGGATGACTCCCAACTAAAGTAATGTCAGTTCCGTGTAAAGTAGTGACAATCGGAATATGAAATCCTTCATCAGCAAGCATTTTTTTTGCCATATATCCAGCATAGGCATGAGGAATGGCATAATGCACATGTAACACATCTATCGTATGAGCCTTTACAACATCCACTAATCTACTTGATAGTGCTAACTCATATGGCTGGTATTTAAAAAGAGGATAATCTGGTATTTCAACTTCATGAAAATGAATATTGGGTATATTTAACGTTTCCAAACGAACCGGTTGGTGATAAGTTATAAAATGAATGGTATGACCTATTTTAGAAAGGGCAATACCCAATTCTGTAGCTACAACTCCACTACCGCCAAATGTTGGATAACATACAATTGCTATTTTCAAAAGTTTGTTTTTAATTAATTAATTAATGCCTCATAAAATAAGGCCTGTATTCGCGTTCTAATATTACTTTTACTAAACCTCATATCATCATTAGGATAGGTTCTATTTGCTAAAATAACAATTATAATTTCTTTATCAGGGTCAGCCCAAGCATAGGTTCCAGTATATCCAGAATGTCCAAAACTTCGTTTAGAAACGCACCCACAGGTGGAGGAATTTTTAAGATCAAAATCTGGCTTATCAAATCCAACTCCCCTTCTATTGCCTTTTTCACAATAATAGCAGGTGTTAAAAAGATTAATCGTTTCTGGCTGTAATAGCTGAATACCATTATACCTTCCTTCTTGTAAATACATTTGCATTATAGCCGCTACATCTTGTGCATTTGAAAATAAGCCAGCGTGTCCCCCTACACCATTTTGCATAGCAGCGCCCATGTCATGAACATAACCTCTTAACTCCTTGTGTCTAAAATAGTCGTCAACTTCGCTAGGTATAATTTTTGACGCCTCAAAACGATCCAAAGGTCTATACCCTATTGTAGTTAATCCTAAAGGATCAAAAACCTCTTTCTGAAGAAATACATCATAAGGTAATTTATTCGAACTTTCAAAATATTTTTTTAAAATATAATAAGGTAAATCTGAATATTTATATTGAAGTGAATCGGTTAGTTTACTTTCTTTTATTTGAGTGTAAAGTTTATTTTCAAAATTATTTTTTATAAATAAATCTTTAGCGACCACTGAAGCATATTTTATAGAGGATATTTTTTTGTATTGTGTCCTTTTTGGGTATCCTTTTTTATTTAGAGTTTCTTTATAAAAAGGAATCCATGGCCATAACTGCGCATAATGAGAAAGCATTTGTTTAAGGGAGATATTTGACTTATTACTTTCTTTCCATTCAGGTAATAAAGTTGCTATCGTTGAAGAAAGTGTTAGAGTTCCAGAAGCTACTTCTTTCATTACCAAAGGAAGAGTTCCAAGAATTTTAGTCAAGGACGCAATATCATATAAATCAGTTGATTGAACGGGTTGCTCTTTTTTATATGTATGGAATCCTATGTTTTTTTCATAGATTATTTTACCCTTTCTAACGGCTATTATTTGCATTCCTGGAGTCATCACTGAATCAATTGCCATTTCTGCTAAGGCATCAATTTTCTTGAGCTTAGCTGAATTAAAACCTAGACTTTCTGGAATAGCATACCCTAGGCGAATACCACCTTGTAGATCAATTCCATCTCCCGCTTTAAAGATATTTGAAACCTTTACAGGTAATTTTCCTATTAGATGTTGAGCGCCAAAAATAGCATCTGCACTTAATTGCTGTGCTTCCACACTATTTTGATAACTCATAATAATAGCATCAATTCCTTTTATAGAAGAAATAGGTTTTAAGGCATATGGCTTTACAAAAATATCCAAAATGACTGTTTTTTCATTTGCGATTTTTGAAATAATGTTTAGCTGGCGAGAATTAAAATCTGAAGCCTTCCAAGGGTTGGCATTAGAGCGATGAAAACTAATAACTAAAGTATCATATGCTTTTGTTTTTTCAAGTACATTAGTGACTGTTACCTCCTTAATTAAAGGAATCGATTGATATTTTTGTAGTTGTTGATTAAAAGCTATAGCAGAATCATCCCCTAAAGCAATATGTGCAATATGATGCTGATTTTTTAATGGTAAAATATTATTTTCATTTCTTAGCAACGTTAATGCATCCCCTATAGACTCGCTATATAATCTTTGATCTTTAACGGTATTAAGATCCTGATATAAGTTTAGAAGATTAACAGGTTTATACTCTGCTAATCCAACTTTATATTTTGCCTTTAAAATTTTTTTAACTGAATACTCTAAGCGAGATTTAGTCACTTTTCCTTTTCTATAGGCTGAAACAATTGCTTTTATTCCTTTTGGTATATCATTTGAAATAAGTAGTAAATCATGGCCTGCTAAAAAAGCTGTTAAATCAATATTTTCAACTTTAGAGTATTCCGAGACTCCTTTCATGTTTAGAGCGTCAGTAACAATTAAGCCCCTAAAATTCAATGAATCTTTTAAAAGTCCCTGAATAATATCTTTAGAAAGTGATGAAGGCAATCCTTGATTTGATATACTGGGTATATTTAAATGAGCTACCATTACTGATGACAACCCTTCTTTAATAAGTGATCTATAGGGAGCCAACTCTATTGAATCGATACGCTGGGCACTAAAACTAATTGTAGGTAATGTTTTATGTGAATCTTGTGAAGTGTCCCCATGCCCTGGAAAATGTTTCCCTGAAGTTAAAATACCCGCCTGGTGATGTCCTTTCATAATAGCTGTTGCCTGACGAATTACTAGCTCTTTAGAAGATCCAAAAGATCTATTCCCTATGATAGGGTTTGCAGAATTTGTATTAATGTCTAAAACAGGACTAAAACTATAATGAATACCCAATCGTTTTTCTTGTTCCCCCATTCGATTTCCAATGGCTCGAAGCAAACTAGTATCTTTTACTGCACCTAAAGTCATTGGCCAAGGGAAAGGTTTGATGGAATCCAATCGCATTGCAACACCCCACTCAGCATCCATTGCAATAAGTAAGGGTGTTTTAGCTAAAGATTGAAAATTGTTAAGCCATTGAGATTGCTCAACTGGTCCTCCAAGAGAAAAAATAAGTCCTCCTACTTTATGAGTTTTAACCAGATTTAATGAAAGTTTATAATGAGAACTATCTTGCTCAGAAAAAACCATTGGCATAAATAGTTGTCCAACTTTTTCATTAAGTGATAGGCTTTGATATACACTGTCAACCCATTTTTGTTGATACTGAAGTTCAGCTTTGGATACTGATAGCGGGTCTATTTGTTGTCCATTAGAAAATAATGGAAGGCAAATCAGAAACCATAAAAATATTTTTGGTGTAATTCTCATTTAGTCTGAAATTGGAAAGTCTTAATTAACTGTTTCTTAAATAATTTACTTCATAAATCGACTGTGCCAACTCTCTGAAGCTGGAATTTCCCAAAATTTCTCATAATCCCTTTTTGTATCAACTAAATTATTAAACACTATGGTTTCTTTAGTTACCGCTTTTGTTTTAACCATCTTCCTGAAATCACTCAAATCTTTATGAACAAAGTAATCACCTTGCTTAAAAGTAACGTTCATTTTATCAAGTAAACTAATTTCAAATTGCGTTTCTAACTGCTGAATCATTCTAACTGAACTATCTATAGAACAACCACTTGCCTGAACAGATTCTTGATTAACCCCAAGGACAATAAAGCGGTCATATGGAAGATCAAAAGAAGCTTCTAGTCTTACATTGTGAGCAGTCCACTGAGCTAAAAAAGAGTTGAGTATTTCTTTTATTTTAAAAATTTCATCTTCACGAAAAACTCTATTAGAGGGATATATCCATAAGCGTGATTCTGCTGATAACTTTGCGAAAGGAACTACCATTATTATAAATCGTTAGCAGTTGCAATTAATTCTGCAACATCCATTACCTGAGTATTTCCTTCTTGAGCTTTGTTTTTAATCCCATCAGTCATCATTGTATTACAAAATGGACATGCTGCAGCAATAATATCTGGTTTTGTCTTTAAAGCCTCTTCGGTTCTCTCAATATTTACTTCTTTATCTCCAGCTTCTGCATCTTTAAACATTTGAGCTCCTCCAGCTCCACAACATAATCCTTTAGACTTACATGACTTCATTTCCACTAATTCTGCGTCAAGTTTTTGGATCAATTCACGTGGAGCTTCATAAACATTATTAGCACGTCCTAAATAACATGGGTCATGAAACGTAATTCTTTTTCCTTTAAATTTACCTCCTTCAATAGTAAGAGTTTCTTCTTTTAAAAGCTGCTTAAGAAATTGAGTATGGTGCATTACATTATAATTTCCTCCCAATTCAGGATATTCATTTTTAAGGGTATTAAAACAATGCGGACATGTGGTAACTATTTTTGTTACGTCGTAAGAATTAAGTGTGGTAATGTTTTGCAAGGCTTGCATTTGGAAGAGAAACTCATTTCCAGCTCGTTTTGCGGGGTCCCCTGTACAGGTTTCTTCTGCGCCTAAAACAGCAAAGGAAGTGCCGGTTTGATTAAGGATTTTAACAAAAGCTTTGGTGATTTTCTTGGCTCGATCGTCAAAACTTCCCGCACAACCTACCCAAAAAACAACATTTGGTTTTTTTCCTTCTGCTTGAAGCTTTGCAAGTGTAGGTACATTTAACATAATTTCTTAGGTTTTAGTTTGACCATCATCAAAAACTTCAATAGTCATTTCCTTTTCTACCAAGTCAGTAAATTTACCATTGTAACGAGTTGCTTTTACAAGATGGTTATCAATCCAATGATAATTTCCGCCGCGTGGCTTACCCATTAATAAGCTATGGTACTTAAAACCGTTCTCTTTTAACCATGTTTCAGTTACACCACGGTGAGATTCAACTCTTGAGGTGAAAAAACAAATTAAATGACCCTCATCAAACCACTTGTTTAAAGTATCTAAAGCATCCGGATAAATGTTGGCAGTAGCCATTCGTTCAGGTTCTTCATTAGGAATATCGTCACAAATAGTTCCGTCAATATCGATTAAATAATTTTTAATTCCGTCCGGAAGTACGGGACTTACAACTTCTCCTGATTCTACTTTTTGGTGTAAATAATTTTCTGCTTCTTCTCGTTGCATTTTAAATAGTTTTAATTATTCGTCTGCCCACTGCAAACGATCTTGATTACTAAATGGCCAAGGAGCACCATTATTTTCTATATTTCCCATCATTGAATTTAGCTCAGCAGGTGCTGCCGATTGCTCCATAACTAAATACTGTCGCATATCCATAATAATGGATAAAGGATCAATTTCTATAGGGCATGCCTCTACACAAGCATTGCAAGAGGTACACGCCCACAATTCTTCTGGACTAACATAATCGTTTAATAGCTGTTTTTGATCTAATTTAAAAACACCTTTGTTACTATTAAGATTCTCCCCTACTTCTTCAAGACGATCGCGTGTATCCATCATAATTTTTCTTGGAGATAATTTTTTACCGGTTATATTAGCTGGACAAACACTGGTACATCTGCCACATTCTGTACAACTATAAGCATTCATAAGTTGAACCCAATTAAGGTCAAAAACATCACTTGCTCCGAATTTATCTGGAACTGTGTTTTTACCCTCAGGAATTAAAAAACTAGGATCCATCATAGACTGAACTTCGTTCTTAATATTAACATCAACTTTAAATTTACCCTTTGAATTTAAATTAGCATAAAAAGTATTCGGAAATGCAAGTAGTATGTGCAGATGTTTTGAATAATATAGGTAATTCATAAAAATAAAAATACCTGATATGTGAATCCACCAAAAAGAGCGTTCTAAAATTCGAAGATTTTCTATTGAAATTCCTTCGAAAAGAGGTGCTATAAATTGAGAGATTGGAAAACTTCCTGCCTTTATATAATTAGTTGGGTCAAGGTCTTGTAAAATACTATCAGTGGCATTCATTGATAGAAAAAGAAGCATTAAGACAACTTCAAAATAAAGAATAATGTCGGCATCTAGCTTAGGCCATCCTTTCATTTCATCTTTCAAAAAGCGTTTAATCTTCAATACATTTCTACGTGTCCAAAAGAAAAAAACCGCAACTAATACTAGAAAAGCAAGCACTTCAAAAACAGCAATTAAGAAAGAATATATACTTCCTAAATATGGAGCAAAAAGTCGGTGTTTGCCAGTTAATCCATCTAAAATTATTTCTAAAAGTTCAATATTAATAAGAATAAAACCAACATAGACTATAACATGTAAAGTTCCTGCTATGGGTCGGCTCACCATTTTGGATTGACCTAAAGCAACCCGTATCATATTTTTCCAACGAAGAGAACGCTGATCATTTCTGTCTAAATCTTTTCCCAAAAAAATATTTCTGCGTATACGATTAAGATTTCTAAAAAAAAGGCAAGACGAAGTCAATAATAAGATAAAAAATAAAATGTTTGGAAGGTATTCTATCAAAATTATTTTTTAGGTGTGCTTTTATCTTTTTTCCCAAAAATTGAGAAATGAACATACTTTTTTGGATATTCTTTTAAATCAGTCAAAAGCGCTTCTAAAGCTTCAGAAGATTTTAATAATTCTGTATATAATTGATCATCATTAATTAATTTCCCTGCAGTACCATCTCCTTTTTCAAGAGTTGATAAAATATTTTTTAGATTACCAGACGCAGACTCTATATTTTCAAATGTGGTTCCGAACTCTAGCTTAGATAAAGAATCCGTTAATTTCACTAAATTTTTTGACGTTATTTCAATGTTCCCAAAAGTAGATGAAAGCGAACGTTCATTTGAATTTATAAGGATACTCATACTTCTAGAAAGACTATTGATATTTTCAACACTTTCTGTCATGCCTTTTAAAGCTAATTTTAAATTGTTTTGTGATTCGTAATTCAAAACATTGCTAACCCCGGCAAAAAGAGAATCTGCAGAGCTTAAAAGACCTTCTATTTTATCTTGCAGAGGAGCAATTTGTTGATTCACCAACTCTGTCAAGCCAGGTTTAACATCGGAAGGAAGAATATCTCCTTTTTTTATAGGATCACCATCGTATTTTGTAAGTAAAGCAATTGCTTTTCCTGCAATAAGACCTGGTTCGTATATTTGAGCTATACTTTGTGATGAGAAAGTAAGATCTTCTCGTACCGTAAATGAAACTTTAATTTTATCATAAGTTTCATCAAAATTAATCCCTGTAACCTTTCCAATGGAATAACCATTAATAGTGACTTTAGCCCCCGGGATAAGACCTTCAACATCATTGTAAATAGCGTGAAGCTCTATTTGATTGTCAAACAATGAAGTTCCTTTCAAATAGTTAAATCCAAAAACGAAAGTGCCTAAACAAACTATAATTAGTATTGCCGTTTTAATTTCCCGTGAAAATTTCAATATAAAGTGATTTTAGTGCATTACAAATTTAAAAATATTTTTTAGACCCGCCTCATTTTTTGAGACGGAGTGCCTCACTAATTGTTATTTTCTTATCACCATTAAAAGCAACAATAAAAGCGTTTGAATACCCTTTCTTTTTTACTTCTTTCAAAAAACGTTGAGCATCTTTATAGTTAGTAGTTTTTTCATAAAAATAACGGTATAAACTAGCTTTTTTAAGTTTAGAGATTTGGCGTAATCCTTTAAAGTTATAGGGTTTTATTTTTAAATTTCTTTTACTAGCAGCTATCTGAACCTTAAATGTAATATCACCAAAGTCATACTGTTTATCTGATTTAACCTCTTGAGATACTTCATATGAAACTAGCTCTTGAACACCAGCTTCTCTTATGTTTTTATAATTAATAATTGCTTTTGCAATAGCATTAGACATATTTGATTGACCTTTTGATGAATTCAAAAAAGCCCCTTCAGATTTATTTGTTAAAAATCCTGTTTCCACCAATACACTTGGCATATAAGTGTATTTTAAAACTACAAAACCCGCCTGTTTAACTGTCCTATCTTTTCGATTTAAATTACTCACAAAACTTTTTTGAATGGCGCCTGCAGCGTCAATACTCTGATCTAAATAGGTTTCTTGCATCAAGATAAGACTAATCACAGACTCTGGATCGTTTGGATTAAATCCATCATAATTCTGTTCATAATCGTCTTCCAAAAATATTACAGCATTTTCTTTTTGGGCTACCTTAAAGTTTCTGTCATTTGCATGTAGTCCTAATACAAATGTTCCGGCTCCAAAAGCTTTAGGAGAAGTAAAAGCATCGCAATGAACTGAAACAAATAAATCTGCATCAGCCTTGTTCGCAATGTTAGCACGTTGAATTAATTCAACAAAAACATCAGTTTTTCTGGTATAAATAACCTTAATTCCTTTTTGTTTTTCCAATTTTTTTCCAATTTTCAAAACAATATTAAGTGCAATTTTTTTTTCAAAATACCCATTTCCCCGATTACCAGAATCATGTCCTCCATGACCAGCATCAAGAACAACAACAAAAGGCTTTTCTGTATTTTTTTGAGCAAAAACCTTTGAGCTTCCCAACAAGAAAAAGAAAACAACAAAAGTAATTTTCAAAACCTTAATAAAAAAGTAATGAATATGCTTGCGAGAATAAGCTAAAAAATCTTGATGCATCCTATAATTATCGTTATTTTTGATCGTTTAAATCAAGCACAACAAATTTAGGGTTTATCGCTTTGCAATCAAAGTTTTATCATATGGCTTGTATACTATTTTTCTTAGGAGGGTTAGAATTGCATGCACAAGACACAACTGAAAAAATTAACGCTGAAATATTTTTAGACAGTATTAGTAAACCTAAAAAAAAGCCATTACTTCTCTCAAAAGTTCGTTATACTGCAAAAGATTGTGTGCGAATTAACCGAAAGGAGAATAAGCTGATTTTATATAATGAAGCTGAACTTTACTATCAGGACATTGAACTCCGAGCGGGTATTATAATTTTAGATTACAAGACCAATGAAGTTAATGCGGGTCGAATAGAAGTTGATTCTATTTTAGTTCAATACCCTTTTTTTAAACAAGCTGACAATGAAGTAAACCCCGATTCTATTCGTTTTAATTTTAACACTCAAAAGGCATTAATCTGGAACTCCAAATCTGGGCAAAATGGAATGGATATTTTTGCAGCACTCACAAAAAAACAAAATGACTCGGTATATTTCATAAAAGATGCTAGAGTAAGTACTGCCGGAAAACTAGTAGGTGGAGATGATGAAGGCGGAATTGATTATTATTTTAAAGTGCGTAAAGGGAAAATAATTCCTGGAGGGAAAATTATATCAGGGCTCACTAATATGTTTATTGCTGACGTACCCACACCTGTGGGTATTCCTTTTGCTTATTTTCCGTCATCCCAAACTCAAGAGTCTGGATTTATTATTCCCTCCATTGGAGAGAGTAATCTACGTGGGTATTACATTCAAAATGGTGGCTATTATTTAGCATTATCCGATTATTTTGACTTTACACTTATTGCTGATTATTATACTAATGGGAGTTATGGTTTTAGAGGTGACACTCAGTACAACAGACGCTATAAATATAGAGGGAAATTTAGTTTTCGATATGAAAATCTTATTAATGAATCTCGTGGACTCCCTGAATATTCAAAATCTACTGTTTTTAATGTTCAATGGAATCACTCCAAGGATGCTAAATCAAGTCCAAATTCCACCTTTTCTGCCTCTGTAAATTTTGGTAGTAGTGATTATTACAGACAATCGGTAAATCAGCTAAACTCTGCGAATTTTTTAAACAATAACTTAAGCTCTTCTATTTCTTATTCTAAAACATTCCCTGCAAAACCGAGAGTAAATGTTTCTATTAATACGGCTATGTCTCAAAATTCACAATCAAAATCTGTGAATTTAACTCTTCCAACACTTCAAGCAACTATGGAACGTATTTATCCATTCGCACCAAAAGTTGGTGCTAAAAAAGGATTTTTTCAGAATATTAATTTCCAATACTCTGGACGTGGAGAAAATAGAATCATCACAACCGAAGAAGCTTTGTTTTCGCCTACAATGTTTGACAATGCTAAAACTGGAATGAAACATAGTATTCCTTTAAGTACCAATTTTAAAATAATTAAATACCTGAGCGTCTCTACTTCTGTTAATTTTGAAGAAGTTTGGACGCAAAATACTATTCGCTTTAATGATTTTAATAAAGAAACTCAGCAAGTTTTAATAGATACAATAAACAATATTGGAGCTTTCAGACAATATAGTTTAAGTGCTTCTTTAGGAACTACCATTTATGGAACTGTAAATTTTGGGGAGGATAAGAAAATTCAATCAATACGTCATACCCTTCGCCCTTCGATTAGCTATACAAACCGACCAAGTTTTGAACAATACTACGACACCTATATTGTTGATGCAGAAGGAAATACCGCTGAATACACACGCTATCAGAACAGCTTATTTGGAGTGCCAGGAAGGTCCCTGTCAAATAATATGGGGATTAGTTTAGGTAATAATTTTGAAGCTAAAGTTCGTGATAAAGATTCGACTGCTACAGGACCAAAAAAAGTAGTTTTGTTAAATAACTTAAATATTACTACTGGGCATAATTTTGCAGCAGACTCACTCAGATGGAGTCCTTTAAGGATGAGTACTGGGTTTAGTCTTTTTAAAGGTCAAATGAGTGTGAACACTGGGGGAACCTTCGATCCCTATGCTCTTGATAAAAAAAATGTTCGCATAAATACATATAACATAACTAATGGTAGCGGTTTGTTGAGACTTACTAGTGCAAATGTTAATATGAATTATTCTTTTTCAAGTAGGCAACTTGAACGTTCTGGTGATAAAAACAAGCGAACAGAAGAAGAATCAGCCTCAAGTGGTGGTCGCGATGATGATCTTTTTGGAAAAGCTGAAGATTTTACTGATCGCAGACTAACAGACACAGAAAATACAGATCCTCCACCCAAATACCCAAGCTATAGAGCTAAAATTCCTTGGGATTTAAAATTAGCTTATTCCCTTACCTATAATAATTCAAGAAATCAACGAGAATTTAGCAACAACTCATTAATGTTTTCTGGAAATATTGAACTAACACCTATGTGGAAAGTTGGACTTTCTTCTGGGTATGATTTTAAGGGAGAAGGATTTACCTACACCCAATTACGTTTTAATCGCGATCTTAAAAGTTGGCGGCTAAATTTTAGCTGGGTTCCTTTTAGTGATAGAGCTTCATGGAACTTTTTTATAGGTATAAAGTCAGGGTTATTAAGCGATATAAAGTATGAAAAGCAAAGTGAACCAAACCGCTCGTATTGATTTAAAATTATAGTATCTTTAAATTAACACCGTTTATATGAAAAAAGAAATAATCACAACACTAAATGCTCCAGCTCCAATAGGCCCATATAACCAAGCAATTAAAGTTGGAAATACCCTTTACATTTCAGGTCAGATCCCAATCATTGCTAAAACAATGGAACTTTTTAGTGGTACAATTAAAGAAGAAACCGAATTAGTTATGCTTCATTTAAATGCAGTATTGGAAGCTGCAGGCATGTCCTTTGAGCATGTCGTAAAAACAACTATTTTCCTAAGTGATATGGAGAATTTTGGAAAAGTAAATGATGTGTATGGAACATGTTTTGACAATGATACTGCCCCAGTACGTGAAACAGTAGCTGTGAAAACATTACCTAAAAATGTACGCATTGAAATTTCAATGATTGCAGTGAAATAGAAATTCTTAAGATTTAAGTTCAATTAAATTTTTATGGAAATTGACCAACTCATCAATTGGGCGTTGAACAATTATTCCCATTGACAAACCATGTATTTTTAATGCACGTTCTATCTCTTCTTTTAAGAAAAATGAAATTGAGCCAATAAAGTGAATTGGAATTTCTCTTGCGTCTTCAAATTGAAGTATTTGATGCTTTATAAAACGATCAAGACCTTTTGCAATAATGTCTTGAAAAAGTGGCACCTCTTTATGTTTGATTAAAAACCTTGAAAAAGTCGCTAAATAAGTATTCGGATTTTCTCTCCGATAAATATTTTCCTTCATTGTATCTGGAGAAAGGTCGTATTCTTTTTCAAATTCCAAGGCTAATCCCTTGGGCATTGAATTAAAGTAATAGCTTCTAATTAATTGTTTTCCAAAAAAATTACCACTTGCCTCATCCATCAGAATGTACCCTAAAGAAATTACGCGTTGTTCTATATTAACACCATCAAAATAGGTGCAATTTGAACCTGTTCCTAAAATGCAAACTATAGATTTTTTATTGGGCTTAGCTACTGCATATACTGCTGCATAGGTATCTTCTTTGATTATAATTTCACTATTAACAAAAATCTCATTAAATACATTTTTTATACGACGTTGTGGTGAATCAACACCACAACCTGCACCGTAAAAATATAAATGTGTTACTTCTTTTCGATTTTGGTATAAATCGAAATTATTAATCATTCGTTCCTTTAATATAGCACTTGAGAGAACTTGCGGATTAAGTCCAAGGGTTTGTGTTGCAAACAACGTTTCTCCAGATGCATTAACAGCAATCCAATCAGTTTTTGTAGAACCACTATCAACTACTAAAATCATGGTATAGTTTTATTATAGTTTATTGATATGCTTTGCCAAATCGATCAGCTTGTTTGAATAACCACATTCGTTATCATACCAAGATATAATTTTAAAGAAACGAGAATTCAATTCCATTCCAGCACCTGCATCAAAAACTGAGGTTCTTACATCTCCAATAAAATCTTGAGAAACAACTGGTTCATCACAATATCCTAGAATATTTTTCATTTCATTATTTGCAGCATTACGCATTACCTGTTTAATTTCATCATAAGAAGTTTCTTTCTTTAATTTGACCGTTAAATCAACTACAGAAACGTTGGCTGTAGGAACACGAAATGCCATTCCAGTTAGTTTACCCACTAAGGCAGGTATCACTTTAGTAACAGCTTTTGCTGCTCCAGTTGAAGCGGGCATAATGTTTAGTAATGAACTTCTACCTCCTCTAAAATCTTTACGTGAGGGACCATCAACAGTAAATTGAGTTGCTGTTGTAGCGTGAACTGTGGTCATTAAGGCCTCTTCTATTTCAAAATGATCATTTAATACTTTAGCGATAGGTGCCAAACAATTTGTAGTACATGAAGCATTAGAAACTATTTTATCTAAAGCAGAAGCCTCAGAATGATTTACACCCATAACAAACATTGGAGCATCGGGAGAAGGAGCAGAAATCACAACTTTTTTAGCACCACCATCGAGATGTGCTTGTGCCTTTTCTAAAGAAGTGAAAATACCTGTACATTCGGCTACTACATCAGTATTTAAATCACCCCAACCAATTGCTGAAGGATTTCGCTCTGCACTTATACGAACAGAATGACCATCCACAACAAGATTGTCTCCTTTTACCTCAATAGTACCATCATACGTGCCATGCACAGAGTCATATTTTAATAGGTAAGCCAGGTGATCAATATCTAATAGATCATTTACCCCCACTACTGTAACATCATCTTGTTTCATTGCGGATCGAAAAACGAGGCGTCCAATTCGTCCAAATCCATTAATTCCAATTTTAATTGCCATATTTAAATTATTTATTTTAAAAGTTATTATACTGAGAGTATTTCTGATACTCGGATTAAATTTTTATTGATTTTTGTTTTACCTTTAATTGATGATTCCAGGGGAGTTAAAATCATTTGTGAATTATCAATTCCTACCATTACATTAGACACCCCTTTTAAAAGTGATTCTACTGCATGAACACCCATTCTTGAGGCAAGTACACGATCAAAACAACTAGGCCTTCCTCCACGCTGCATGTGCCCTAAAACAGAAACCCTTACTTCATAATAGGGTAAGTTTTTTTCTACATACTCTGCAATTTCAAAAACATTTTTTCCTGTTTTATCACCCTCAGCAATAACGACTATACTGGATGATTTCCCTGTTTTTTCACTTCGCTTTAAGGATTCTAATAAACGGTCTAAGCCCATATCTTCTTCGGGGATAAGTATTTCTTCAGCACCTGCTCCAATACCTGTGTTTAAGGCAATATGACCGGCATCCCTCCCCATTACCTCCACAAAAAATAAGCGGTTGTGAGAGATGGCTGTATCACGAATTTTGTCAATCGCATCAATTACGGTATTTAAAGCTGTATCGAATCCAATAGTATGAGTTGTTCCATGAATATCGTTATCAATGGTACCAGGTATACCAATAACAGGAAAATTAAATTCTGAATGAAAAATCATTGCTCCAGTAAATGATCCATCTCCACCAATAACAATAAGAGCATCTATTGTATGTTTTTTTATGGTTTCATATGCTTTTTTACGCCCCTCAGGAGTTCTGAATTCTAAGCATCTTGCTGACTTTAAAATAGTACCACCTTTGTTTATTATGTTATTTACACTACGGGCATTCATAAGCTTGGTCTCATCATCAATTAAGCCTTGATATCCTTTATATATTGCAACACATTCTACGGAAAAGTAGGACGAAGCTCTAACCACTGCACGAACAGCTGCATTCATTCCTGGAGCATCTCCTCCGGAAGTTAGTACTCCAATGCGTTTAATTTTTGTGTTCATTATTTATATTTCGTTGCAAATTTAATCAATAATTTTAGAGTGTAACTGAGGAGGTTTGATTTTATTTTATTCTATCCCTTTAACATTTAATTTTTTTTAACAAATTCAATTAAGTTTGATTTTTTAGTATTAGTTTTTGAAATAACAGAATCGATTTTGGGCTTTTTTTCAGACGATATCTTGTAAATTAGTTCTTTAAATGTTTCAAAATCAACATTGTAAGAAATTCCTAATCCCTGGGTATATCCTAACTCATCTCCTATGTATCTAAATTCATTTTCTTTATTAAAAACTTTGGCTCTTAACGTTCCTTCATCATTTAAAATGAAATCTATTTGAACATTTCCCACAACTAATGTTTGTTCTAACCCCCCAACAGGCACACCAATCTTTCCGTTTAATAAAATTTTATCACTTATTTTTGTTGAAAGGGTGAATCCCAAACGATCTTCGGTTGCAATATCTAATAAAACACTTTTATCTCCTTGTAAATAGTCAATTCCAACTTTTAATTTATCATTTTCCTCACCAATTAAATCACTAAAAATATCTGAAGCTTTTTGATATAGATTATTTGTAATTCCTTCCATAGAAACACTTACTTCATTTATAAAAATACCTTGAGATAATAATGAAAGTGCTTGTAATTGACTCCTTTGCGGGTCTGCCAAACGATAATTAATTTCAGAAGCTACAATACCACTTGTATTGGGGAAATTAATCTCAAAAACTGGGTTATCAGGCTTCAATAAATTTCCTTCTAGACGAATTAATACTTCCGTAGGTATTTTCTTATTAAAACTTGGATTATCTAATAATATTGCTGGATTTGCTCCGCCAGGAACATCATAAATTGCTTCTAAATTCATTTGTGCCTCTAATGGATTTCCCTCCCATACAACAGATCCTCCAGGTTTTAGATTAAATTTTTTATCAATAACTCCAAGGTTCTTAAAATTATAAATACCATCGAAGGTTATGAAATCACCCCATATATTGAATTTTCCATTAGTGTTGATTTCCATAAATAAGTTTCCAGCACCTCTTCCATTTAAATAACTTCCTGTTTCTTTATCAATAACAATTTCTACTTCCGCCTGATTCGTTACATCTAAATCAAAATTCATTTCTACCCCTCTTATTTCTTTTATTACTAATTCTGTAGATTTATCTGAGATTACTCTTTTCTTGCTTTTGTCGATAAAACTGATGAATGAAGTGTCAGATAAGCCATAGTTTTCTGCCCAAGGAATTTTAATAGAGGTACCGGGTTGTGTACTACCTTCTAAACTTATTTTAAGGTTTTTAGTAGGCCCATCAAGACGAACTTGACCTCCAAGGAAACCTTTTCCAAAAAACAATGCCTCAGGAGTTTGTATAGTATTTAACAACAACATTCTTTCTGAATAAATACTCAAATTTGTTTGCCAGTTTTTAAAATTACTATGCGAAAATGTACCATTCAAAATAGCTGATGTTTCTTCTGAAGAATCATTCATCAAAGCATTATTAAACATGAAGAATTGATTGTTTAGATCTATATTAGTTTCCTGAATGGTATAATTTAAATTTAAAAATGGAATATGAAAACCTCCTTTTTTAAAGTTTAATGAGCCGCTATGTTTTAAGTTTTCTAATGCGCCCCAAAGCCTAACTTTTCCAGTTACTTGTCCAGAAAAATTTTTTATAGCATCTCTTCCAAAAGGAGATAAAAAAGCGAGGTCTAAATCAGAAAAATCTAGTTCAAAATTTAAGTTTGGTGACTCTAGCCCATCCCAAACACCACTTAATGTAAATGATTTCTTAGTATTGTTTATAACCTCTGAATTTACAGTATAAGCATTTAAAAGGGTATTCCCGGATGTGTTTAAATTAAAATCACCTAAAAATTGATTATTTATTTTCAATGCCTTAATTGCCCCTGAAAAAGAAAGTTTATTTTCTAAAGGTGATCGTTCTATATTAGAAGTTATCGAAGTGGCGCCCTCTAATTTAAGGAAAGGTGAAAAAGGAAGTAAATTCTCCAAAAGTACTTTTTCAGTTATTAAAGAAAATAAAAAGTCGTTTTTATTACGATGACTGCCAGAAAAACGAATGGTTTGATTACCAGAAACAGCACTGAAATTTGATAATTTAATTTCTTTTGTATTTGCAGAATAACTAAGTTTCTGAAGTGGATCATCCAAGGGATTAATTATCCAAACATCATTTCCTATTAGTAATTCAGACTTTTTTAGTCCAAAGAATGAAACACCATCATCTGATTGAGTATTATAAAAATTTATCTCAAAAGGTATTTTTGTTTTTCGATCTTTTAAAAATTCTGATCTAAAATATAAAGTATCACTTAGTTTTGTGCTTATCATGTTAAAATCACTACCAGTATAATATTCATGAGAAAACTCCTCTATACTTAAAAAAGTATTATAAATTGGATTATTGGTATCAATCTGAAAATGAATATTTTGAAATTGTATGTCATTCCACTGCATTAACGGAGCATCCAAAATAAACTGTGATCGTAGGCGATCAGAAGCGATTTTACCTTTTAAAATTATATTTTCAGAAATTGCAAAATCAGGATATAAAGCATCCAATACCTTTTGATGAATTTTTAAATCAAACCTTAAGTGCTGTCCTTTAGATGTTACTTTAGGTTCTAAAAAAGGATACACCTGATGTAATGCATTTTGAAATAATTTTGAAAGCTCACTTAGATTAAATTCTCCAGTTGCATTTCCAGAAATACAGTCTGTATTGGAAATTGATATGATTGTTTTATTATCCTGAAATTGTTTTTCAATAGAAATAGGATTTAGATCTACTTGCTCAATTTCGTTAATAATACTGGCAGATGATATTCTAATTTTTCCTTCTAAGTCATCTATATTTTTTCCTTTTAGGTTTGCTAACACAACGCCCTTAAAAACTCTTTTTCCTTCTCCTAGTCTAATTCCAAATTTATTTAGATCAACCTTTGAAACATTAGCTAAAATAGTGTACTCAGGAATATCATTTTTATAATCAAAACGTACGTCACTTTTTAAAACAATTGGTTCAGATTTTATTGTAAACGTATTTCTTAATTGCTTATTACTGTACAGACCTTCAAATTCAATATTATCCCAGACTTCTTTTGAGGATGATAATTTTGTATTAGTTCCTTTCCATGAAGCTATAATAGAATCATTTCTTTGAAAGTCTCCTGTAAAAAGAAGTGAGGAAACCAGTGTAATTTTTGTGTTTTGTCCTGTCACTGAATCTAATAAAAGTTTATTAATCTTAAGGGCTAAATCTACTTTACGATTAAATACTTTAGAGTTTATCAATCCCTTTCCTAAAATACCCTCTAGTGAAAAATCTCCCCAAGTATTTGAGGAAACTAGTGCCACGTTTAAAGAATCTCCCTGAGAAGATATTTCACCTCTCATTTTGAGCAATCCAAGGTTTTTTAATATTTGTTTTTTCGAGTTAGATAATGTTTCTATATCTTCAAAAGCTTTTGGTGAAAGTTTTAAATCATCAATAATTGCGAACCAATCGGTTTCCTGTTCTTCAAAAAAATGCTTAAAATTCAAGTCACCACTAAAGAACAATATTTCATTTTGTAGTAAAACCTTTTTAAATAATAAATTATTCAAACTTCCTGAAGCAGTCAATGAAATTTTATAAAGTTTTTTATTTAAATTTTTAATTTTATTTGGAAAAAGAGCATTGGCGTCTAAAATACTATTGTCGATACTTAGTGCAATCTTTACATTATCATTAAAGTCTTTAAAAGAATTGTTTTCCCCCAATAAAGACAAAGAACCTTTAACTTGAGTTTTGTCATTAACAATATCAAAAAAAGGCAAACTTAAAATTCCAGGAGAATAGTTTACCTTTCCTTTAAACTCAAATAGTTTTGAATTTGAGGACTCAATAACCCCCTTTAACATTTTAAAATCAACATTAAAACTATCTAGTTGGTATTTAAAGTTTTCAGCATAAAGTTCAATGCCTCTAATATTTATGGTCTTTCCTCTAGCTTTATTTAAATCAACATATTGGAAACGTGACTTTGAAACAGTAATCCCAGATGATTTAAAAAATGCAACTCTTTTTTTATTATTAGGCTTCTTTAATTTATTTAAAAACACATTTAAAGAATTAGAAACTTCCTGAGGGTATTTTTTAATGTTTAATAAAACAGTTGAAGTTTCTATCCTATCAAAATTATAATCATTATTACTTAACTTTCTAAAATCTTCAACAGAGGTTGATATGTTCTTTACAAATAATAAAGTATCATTGTGATGATCTAAAACAAGAAAGTTCGTGAATTTTAGCCGCCCATTCCAGTTAAAGCTCACTTTATCTATAAGTACTTCTTGTCCTGTTCTTTTCTTTAAATCATTTGTAAAAGACTGGACAAGTTTGGTTTGAAATCCAGGAAAAGAAAATAAGCCTATAACCAATAGAAATAGTGAGAGAAAACTCACTAAAATTATGACGATTATTTTTCTTATATTTTTAATTGTAATCTTTTACTTTTGTAACGTTTTTAAAATTAAATATTGTACAAAAAACCCCTCATATTAGCTATAGAATCTTCCTGTGACGATACAGCTGCCGCTGTTATTAATGGTAGAAAAATTTTATCAAACTGTGTGGCTAACCAAAAAATTCACATCGCTTATGGAGGAGTAGTCCCAGAATTAGCCTCTAGAGCACATCAATCTAAAATAATTCCTGTTGTTCAGCAAGCTTTACAACAAGCAAATATCAACAAAAAAGAGCTAACAGCAATTGCCTATACCCAAGGCCCTGGACTTTTAGGGTCCTTACTTGTAGGAAGTGCTTTTGCCAAGTCGCTTTCTCTTGCACTGAATATTCCGCTTATTCCAATTAATCATATACAGGGACATTTATTAGTTCATTTCATTGAAGATGAAAGAATACAAATCCCTAGCTTTCCATTTTTAGGAGTTATACTTTCTGGAGGACACACACAATTAGTAGATGTCCGCGATCATTTTAATATGAATATTTTAGGTACCACATTAGATGACGCTATTGGAGAAGCTTTTGACAAATGTGGAAAAAGAATGGGCCTGCCCTATCCTTCTGGACCACTAATAGATAAACTTGCGGAAAAAGGAAATCCTCATAAATTTATCTTTCCAATTTCTAAATTATCTAATTATAATGTTAGTTATAGTGGAGTGAAAACTGCATTTATTAATTTCATTTCCAATAGCGAACAAAAGAATCCTGATTTCATCAAAAATAATTTAGTTGATTTATGTGCTAGCCTTCAGTATACTTTAGTTCGGATTATTTTAAATAAAATTGAATTAGTTGCTCGTGACAAAAGCTTAACTGAAATTGTTATTGGTGGTGGTGTAGCTGCGAATACTGAAATTAGAAAACAATTGCAAGATATGGTTATGAAAGAAGACTGGAAGCTGAGTCTTCCTCCCCTTGAATACACCACTGACAATGCTGCAATGATAGGAATTACAGCCTATTATAAAATTCTTAAAAAAGAATACGGATCTTTAAAGGATTCTTCTAACGCACGTTTAAAATTTAATTAATGTTACTTTTTTTTGATTATATAATTAAAGAAAGCACTCAAGAGTTCATCTTTAGTCGTGAAGAAAGTAAACACCTCGCAAAAGTAATAAGAAAGGTTCCTGGTGACTTCATTTCTATAACCAATGGAAAAGGACTCGAGTGGAAGGGGATTTTAAGTTTTGTTTCTCCTCAAAAAACAATAGCTAGCTTTAAAACTTTCAAACAACATCCTCCCAAGAAATATCAGATTCATTTAGCTATAGCTCCTACAAAAAATAATAATCGAATGGAATGGTTGATTGAAAAATTAACAGAATTAGGCGTTAGCTCAATCACTCCATTACTTTGTGATCATTCAGAGCGAAAGATTATTAAAAAAGAACGTTTTGAAAAAATAATAATATCCGGATTAAAGCAATCCCAACAATTTCATCTTCCTAAGGTGAATGAAATGGTATCTTTCAAAAATTTTGTTGTCGCTTCTAAAGAACAAGAAACTTATATTGCCCACTGTGAAGAAAGCCCAAAAGAAAATTTAGATAAGATATCATTTAAAGGAACTTCCCAAACTATAATGATTGGTCCAGAAGGTGACTTTAGTTCTGGTGAAATAAAGGAGGCTGTGATGGCTGGAATTTCAGCAGTAAGCATTGGAGAGCAAAGGTTCAGAACTGAAACTGCTGGTCTTTTTGCTTGTCACACTATTTTTCTTAAACAACATCAAAATATAAAACTTTAACTTCCTTATCTTTAAAATATGAATGCTAAAGAAATTACAAAAGGAATCGTTTGGGCAATTCTCCAACTTTTTGCTATATCAATACTTTTTTGGTTGTTATTACAACTTCAAATACTCATTATATATATTTTAATTGCTGGAGTCATAAGTCTTATTGGACGTCCTATTAGTAAATTTTTAATCCATCGTTTACGATTTAAATCACTCTATGCAACAACACTAACTCTTTTAATATTATTTGGTATTCTGATTAGTGTTTTCTCCTTGTTTGTCCCCCTACTAATTCAGCAAGGAGAAAACTTATCCCTATTAGATGTAGAAGGTTTAAAAAAAACTACTGAGACCCTGATACAAGAAATTAGTGTTTATTTTCAGTTAGATAATAGTTTTTGGCAACGGCAATTAGCTGTAGATAATTTATTCCAAAATGTCAATTTTGGATTACTTCCAGAATTGTTTAATCAAATTTTAGAAATCCTAGGTGGCTTTACCATTGGACTTTTTTCTGTGGTATTTATTCTTTTCTTTTTCTTAAAAGACAGTAAATTACAAGATAGTATGATACTGACCCTAGTAAACGATAAAGTATCCGAACGAGTAAAAAAATCAATTGATAAAACCAAAAATCTTTTGTCTCGTTATTTTCTAGGATTATTACTACAAATAACTATTTTACTTGTTGTTTATAGTATTGTATTAGCTATTTTTAAAGTAGAAAATGCGTTTATTATTGCTTTTTTGTGCGCACTTTTGAATCTAATACCCTACTTAGGACCAATCATAGGTGGCTTTTTAATGCTACTACTAACAATGAGTAGTTTTATTGGTGCAGACTTTAGTAATGTGATTTTACCTAAAACTATCTATGTTATGATTGGATTTACTATTGGCCAATTAATCGATAACTTTTTTAGTCAACCCTTTATATTTTCTAATAGCGTTAAGTCACACCCGCTAGAGATTTTTATAGTTATACTTGCCGCAGGAACACTTTTAGGTCCTGTCGGAATGATCATCGCTATTCCTTTTTATAGTACTCTTAAGGTAATTGCCCAAGAGTTTTTATCTGATAATAAAATAGTAAAATCTCTTACTAAAAATTTTTAATTTCTCTTTATGAAAAATAGTTTTCTTGTCTCTCTTGCCCTTCAACTATTTTTTTTTTCAGCCCAAGCTCAAAAACTTAATCGAACTGAAAAAAAAATTATTAAAAAAGTAGAGCTCTTAAATACTGAAAGTATAAATTTTCTTGAAAAAGTGGTTAATATTAATAGCGGCACACTTAATAATAAAGGAGTTCGCGAAGTTGGTAATATTTTTAATAAAGAATTTAAATCAATTGGTTTTAAAACAGAGTGGATTGAAATGCCGGAGGAGATGAATAGAGCTGGTCATTTTTTTGCTAATATATCAGGTAAAAAAGGAAAAAAAATACTCCTCATTGGCCATTTGGATACTGTTTTTGAGGAAAATAGTCCATTTCAGCAATTCAAACGATTAAATGATAGTATTGCTCGTGGACCTGGTGCTAATGACATGAAAGGTGGTGATGTAATTGTTTTATATGCCTTAAAGGCATTAGCAAATTTAAATTTACTTGACAACGCTAACATAACAGTTGCATTTACAGGAGATGAAGAAAGTACAGGAAAACCGCTAAGTATTTCTAGAAAAAAACTAATTGAAGTAGCTAAAGAAGCTGATATAGCTCTTGGGTTTGAAACTTCTACTGGTTTTGACAATGCAACAATAGCAAGAAGAGGAGCATCTGGATGGAAGGTAGAAGTCACAGGAAAACGTGCTCATTCTTCTGGAGTTTTTAGTGAAAATACAGGTGCTGGATCAATTTTTGAAATGAGTCGAATTTTAAATTCTTTTTATGAAGAAGTACGAGGTGAAGAATACTTAACCTTTAACCCAGGAACTCTTCTTGGTGGTACTTTTGTTGATTATGACTCTAAAAAAAGTAGTGGAACAGTTTTTGGAAAAACTAATGTAGTGGCACAGAAAACAATCGTCAATGGGGGTCTTCGTTTCATTTCTGAAGAACAAAAAGAAAATGCACGAAATAAAATGCGTGAAATAGTAAAGCAAAATCTTCCACAAACAAAAGCAACTATTATTTTTACAGATAGTTATCCAGCGATGGTTCCTAGTGAAGGAAATAAATTACTATTGACTATTCTAAACGAGGTAAGTCTTTCTTTAGGACATAAGGGAGTTACTGCATATGACCCAGGAAAAAGAGGAGCTGCAGACATTTCTTTTGTAGCTGATTATGTAGATGGTTTGGACGGTCTTGGAACCATGGGAACAGGAGCACATACGCCCAAAGAAACAGTCAATTTAAAAACAATGAATGCACTAATTCAACGTACTGCAATATTCATTTATCGTTTAATAAATATGAATTAGCAGTAAGTATCAAAGTTTTTCTTTTGAAGGCTTAACGCTACTTTAAACTCTTTTATAAGCTGATCAATTAATTCTTTTGTGGGTTGCACATCTTGAATTGAAGTTACTCCCTGACCTGCCGACCAGATTGTTTTCCAGGCTTTTGCTTCAGCTTTGGCAGCATCTAACTCACTTCCAAAATCAATTTTCTTTGATTTACTCCAAAGATCTTCAGTAATACCCATAGCTTCAAGACTAGGCCTTAAAAAACTGGCATTCACTCCAGAAACAGCAGCAGTATAAACAATATCTTCTGCTTTGCTGTTAATAATCATTTCTTGATATGCCTCATCAGCCAAACTTTCAGTTGTATTTATAAAACGAGTACCCATATAAGCTAAATCAGCTCCCATTTGTAAAGCAGATGCAACGTCATTTCCATTGCTTATACATCCAGAAAGTAAAATTGTTTTATGAAAAAACTGTTTTATTTCATTTACTAGCGCAATTGGGTTCAGAATACCTGCATGGCCTCCAGCACCAGCAGCAACAAGGATTAAGCCATCTACTCCGGCTTCTGCTGCTTTTTCTGCATGTCTTCTTTTTATAATATCATGGTACACTAACCCTCCATAGCTATGAACGGCATCAACCAAATCTGATACTGCACCTAATGAAGTAATAATTAAAGGTACTTGATGCTTCATACAAATTTCCAAATCTGGCTGAACTCTTGGATTTGTAGGATGTACTATTAGGTTTACTCCAAAAGGAGCCGCTTTCTTTCCTGTTTCTTTTTCAAAAGATGCAAGTGCTTCTTTTATTTCTATAACCCATTGTTCAAAACCTTCTGTTGTTCTGTGATTTAAGGCAGGGAAAGTACCTACTACTCCATTTTTACAACATTCAATTACTAATTTAGGGCCTGATATTAAGAATAAAGGAGCAGCTATAGCTGGAATAGAAAGATTATTTATAAAATTAGGTTTCATATTTATTTTTTAATTAAAAGGGTCCATTCAAATTCAAAAGTGGATACTAAATCATTATTTTCATCTATCCCTTTGGAAGTGAGCAATAATATTTGAGGTTTATCCGTTTCTAATAATTTTTTAATCGCATTTGTTATCAGATCAGCTGAATTACAAGAAAAGGTAATTCTACCTTGTGCTTTTTTTGAAAAATTTGCTTTATTATTCAAAACTAACATCGAAACTTTTTTCTTTGATATTTGAATCTCTTGCATCAACAACATACCTGTAGTTAACTCAGCAGCCATTCCTTGAACTGCCCAAAACATAGAATTGAATGGATTTTGGTTAATCCAACGATGTTTTACTTTAGCCTCGCAAAAAGATTTTTCCAATAATGTTACTCGTATTCCACATAACCATACCGAGGGAAGTCTTAGTAGGGTAAATAAACTAATTTGGAACTTGGAGAATTTCATTAATTTTCTAGAAATATTAAAGGATCAATATAGTCTAAATCAAAAGCATCTGCAACCTCTTTATAAACTATGCTACCATTTACAACGTTTAATCCTTTAGCCAGAGCTTTATTCTCAACACAAGCAAGTTTCCATCCCTTATTTGCTAGTTCTAAGGCATATCTAAGAGTTGCATTAGTTAATGCTGTGGTTGAAGTAAATGGAACAGCTCCTGGCATGTTTGTTACCGCATAATGAATAATACCTTCTTTTATTAAAATAGGTGAGTCATGCGTCGTGGGTTCACTTGTTTCAAAACATCCACCTTGATCGATTGCTACATCAACTAAAACAGTTCCTGGAAGCATCGTTGAAAGCATTTCTTTTCGAATTAATTTTGGAGCTTTAGATCCAGGAATTAAAACGGTTCCTATTATTAAGTGTGAACGTCGAACTTCTTTATCAATTGTATGAGCTGTAGAATATACGGGGGTAACATTGGCAGGCATAATACTTTCTAAGGTGCGTAATCGATTTAAATTAGTGTCTAAAATCGTAACATTAGCTCCCAAACCTGCTGCCATTCTTGCAGCCTCTGTTCCAGAAACACCTCCACCAATTATTAAAACATTTGCAGGTTTTACACCCGTAACACCACCTAATAATATCCCAAGGCCTCCCTGTGGTTTTTCTAAATATTTAGCTCCCTCTTGAGTGGCCATTCTACCAGCAACTTCAGACATAGGAATTAGTAGCGGTAAAGTTCCATTATCTTCAACTGTTTCATAGGCTAAACAAACTGCACCGGACTTAATCATTGCTTTTGTAAGTGTCTCGCTGGAAGCAAAATGAAAATAAGTAAATAATAATTGATTGGGTTGAATTAAATCATATTCTGAAGCTATAGGTTCTTTTACCTTTATTATCATTTCTGCTAACTCATAAACACCTTCAATGGAATCAGAAAAAGAACATCCTACCTTTTCAAATTCAGTATCTGAAAAACCACTTAATTTTCCAGCACCGCTTTGAATGTTAACATCATGACCTGATCTAATTAGGGCCTGTGCTCCAGCTGGAGTAACTCCTACTCTAGATTCATGCGGTTTAATTTCTGTTGGAACACCTATTTTCATTTTAAATCAACTTTAAGTTAAATATATCTATATAAAAAATAAAATTTTATCGAAGATATAAATTTGAAGAACATTCTGTCATTAATTAAGCGAAAAGTAAATTCAAATTTATAACTTGTATAGAACAAATTTTAGCTTATGAAATATTTTAACAAAACAAGGACTATTGAGCAAAAAGTGACAGATCGAGAAATGATACATCTGTTAGAACGTCAAACAGAATTATTAAATGACATACTGATTGAACTAAAAAGCCAGAGAAAAGATTAAATTTTTTAAAACATTGAAAACAAAAAAAACTTCTTGATTACTAGAAGGTTTTTTTGTTTTAAGATAATGTGAACGCGACAGGATTCGAACCTGTGACCGTCTGCTTAGAAGGCAGATGCTCTATCCAGCTGAGCTACGCGTCCTTTTCTAATTTTATCAATACTTACCAAAGGTTTTTTCTAAAACAAATACTTACTAAAAACATCTATTTGCATAATAATTTGCATATTAGTTCAAAACGTGACCTTTCAGAATTTCAATAAACTGGCGCAAATATAATATTAGTTTGTCAAGATGTTAGAATTAAAATTTAATTTTTAATGTCCATTCTTATAAAACAGAAAACGCCCCTATAGTTAATTAGAGGCGCATTCATGAATACAACAAAAAGAAAGCAACTATTTTTAATTAATCTAAATACAAATTACTGTATTTCAGCTATTTACGTAATAATATTTGTTACATTCATACAAAATATCATTATTATGGAAAATATAACTCAAAGTAATTCTTGTGTTAACTGTATTAATCATACTGAAAACAGATGTTCTGTGCACCATATAGAAGTAACTGCTTCTAACACTTGTGACACATTTACAAGCGTATAATTATTCGTCTTCTGTTGATTTGAAATACAATATAGTGTCGCCTAATAGAATACTTGTACCCCCGTCAACTCGATAATAACCGCTAAACCCTGAGTACAGTTTTCCAGAGATTTTGCAGCCTTTAAACTTTTGTACATTTTGACTCCAAACAAGCTTTCGTCTGGCTTTCCGTTCTCGTCAAGTGCACGTTGATTCTCTAAATACTTTTCAATCTCTGTCATGTAGCTTATTAAAGTTTTCCTCTGGTATCTCCATAAGCCTTTGGATATAAGCCTCATTCTTTTCTTCTTGGGTCTCTCTATTGTCAAGCTCAATTGCTTTCTGAGTTGGAATGATAAACTTCATAAACTGAAATAAAGCGTTTACCCTATCACGTGGTTGCATTTCATCTAAATCACTTTGGACTGTGTCTATGTTGTTTTCTAAAAGCATTGATACTTCGCTTAATGACTTCCGTTGATTTGTTAGAGGCTCCCCTTTGGTATTCCCAGGCATGTTGTTTCCTTATTTAAAGGGCATCTTTGATAAAAGTTACGTTAGGGATTAATTCAGGGTTTATATCCTGAGTCAATTTGGTTCTGCAATACGTCGAGATAGGTACTCTTAATTTTTCAGTTTCCTTTTTTAGAACATTCATGTCGTCAAGATTTAATCTAATATTGATGTTTGTTTCAAGGTTTCTTCTAGCAATGGCATAGGTGTTTTTTATTTGGGTTAATCTTATACAATAATAACGCATGAACCATGCCCAATGCAAGGGTATCAAAGGGGTGCTATATTTAATTGTGACTATTTGTGACTTTTGAAATACGATTGTTTACTATTACATGTTATTTTGTGTTATTTTAACATAAATGAAAAAGTTCTTAGACAATTTTAAAAAGAATTTGGCTGATATTCCTGCAAGAGTTGAACAAGCAAGCAAGGGTAAATTTATCTCACTGTTATTTGTGCTTTTTTTGTTACCAGCAGGAACAATTTTATGCCTAATAGCCCTTTATTTTAAGTTCAGAAATTACTTCAACAAAAAGAAATAAGAAAAATATCTTTGGGTGTTTAGCTCAGTTGGTTTAGAGCGTTACCTTGACAGGGTAGAAGTCGGGGGTTCGAATCCCTCAACACCCACTAATAAATAGAAGATTGCCCCATTAGATAAATGAGAAAAAAACCCTGTGATGTTTGCAGTAAAGACTGGCGAACAATGTATCGAGTAATACACAAAGAAGGGACTGACTGGGTTTTCATGTGCAAGCAATGTTTGCTATCAGTCAAAAAAAAGAACCCCCATTATAAATTTGGGGGCACTTGGAATCGTTAATTTTTAGTTAATTACGATTAATCTTAATATTCTGAATTGGAAAGCTACTTATCGTTCTTTATAGTTTTATAATTATATGGTTTTTTTGAATTATTGAATTATTAAATTATTTAAGGATATAATATTTCTTTAATTTCTCGCCATGTTACTAATTTAATATCGTTTTTAATCAGTGATGCCTTAAATTCAGGGCTAGATACTACATTATAATCTAAATTTCTCCACTTAGAACCAAAAGCAACTCTATTCGAGGTGATTTTTTTCATTTCATTATTATCTAAGCCAAGGTGAAAAATCATTTCATTTAATCCAGGTTCTAAATTATTGATTAATGATTCATAATATTCAGGCCAATTATCAAAAGATATATTTTTATCAGCCATATACATTTTTACAACAACTAAATTTTTAGGTTGTGGAAAATCATTATTAAAATGTGGTGCTAAAAGTTTTGGAACAAAAACAGGAAGTCTATTTTTTTTTGAAATATCAAGATAAATTTTGAAAAATTCTGGTGAAAAAAATAATACTCCCTCATGACTGTCTAGATGTGTTGGTTTTATTCCAATAGATATTGCATAATCTATTTGTGCTTGTAATTCTTTTCTTATGTCCTGTGGATTAGAATTTTTGATAACTTCTTTTTTCTTTTCATAAAAATTACCCTTGCCATTTATCAAAGATGAAATAGAATCATTTTGACTAATACCATGCCATTTATAATTTTTCCATTCAGATGTAAAAGTCAGGTGAAGCCCTAAATCTGTATCGGGGTTTTCTTTAAAATAGTCAGCCACCTCGTTTGTATTGGGTGCAGGAATCATGACACTTGCTGAGTTTATATAGTTTTTATTTAGCGCCTCGAAAGAAGCCTGATTGACAGAGTTAGATAAGCCCAAATCATCTGCATGAATTATCAAAAGCTTATCGTTTTTCTTGTACCCTAGTAATTCAGATAAATTATTAAACTGATTTACATCATTATTGCTAAATATAAAATCATAAATTAATCTATTGTCATAAATTGGAATATCATTTAAATTCAAAAAAAATCTTATTCCACAAAAGATCAATGTGTTTAGAAGGATAAAAAACAGTATGGTTGACAAAAAAACTTTTCTAAACATTCCTCTTAGCTATTTTATGAAATAAAGATATACAAAGACTCCGGTAAGAAAAAAAGTAAAGTTGTTAATATATGAGTATGCTATAATTTATTTTATAACTAATTAATTTACAGGCCCAAGACAGAAACTTTGTGATGTTTGCAGTAAAGACTGGAGAACAATGTATCGAGTAATACACAAAGAAGAGGGCTGACTGGGTTTTCGTGTGCAAGCAATATTTGATGAGTTAGACGCTAGCCAGCGCATTAAGATGCTTCAAATAGACCTACAATACACTATACCAAGAATGAAACAAGTTACTAATGAAGTAAGTGTGGACTTGCATTTGTTTATTGAGTAAGTTCTTGGATTGTGTGTTTTTAAAAACATTATATTTAGTTTATGAAAATGTATTTAAAACTAAATGAATTTTATTTTCTTCTTGGCTTAGTTCTTTATACAGTTGGTCAGTTCTTGATTTTTATTTTTTATAATGACATAGAAGCACTTCATTCTCAAGAACCAATTGATTTTGCTCATTGGTTTATGTTGATTGGTGTTTTATTACTCATTCCTCAAATTGGAAATTTTCCAAAAAGTAAATGGAATTATATAAGTTCTCCAACATTAATACTTGGAATAGGTTTAATAATTGGGATGTGTGTCCTTGATTTTGTTTTTTGGAGTTTAAAAGAACCTGAACTTAAAAGACAAGTGACTGAACATTTAATCAATACTCCAGAAATATGGAAACCTTTTATGAAATTTAATGGATTGTTATTTAATCTTGGATTGCTTACTTCAAGTTTTTGTTATTACCAAAATTCAAAAACTGGAACTTTATTAGTTTTGATAGGTACATTAGCAATTTATATTGGTGGAGGATGGATTAATGTTTTAGGTTATATACTCCTAACAATTGGGTTTTATATCAATTTTATAGATAAAAATAAATCATAGTTTATGAATAAATATTTTTCTCAAAAACAAATAACAATCCCTAAAATTAAATCCACTTTTCTTTTGAGACTAGAGCTCGTATAATGATGTATAACCTAAACCAAAGGCATATCATCTTCAGTAAGTTCTGGGATTTCTTTTATATTTTAAATATCCCTTAAAGGTGGGATTGTAGCCCAGATCTGCGGAATGTTATTTAGAAAAAAATAGTGATGCACTCATTAAGCACTCTTGAATTTAAATAACTTAATAAATACAAACAAGAAAAACAGAAAGAAGAGCCAATCATTTATACCATATACAGCATAGAAAATTCCTGCCATTTGGTCTTTATTAAATACTGCAGAAAGATCATTATTCGAAATCCAATTGATCCAATTTAATCCATAAATAAATTTTTCAATTGCAAACACTCCAATAAGCCAATTTAATTGCTCATATTTTTGAGAGATGGATAAAAAAACTAAGCCCCACAAAACAATCATTAGCAAACCGAAATTAGACATTACAACTGGGTCAGCAGCAGGAATAGAGTCGTTTGTAAAAAACCTTGAAAAAATCAAAGTCCCTCCAATATTCATTATTCCAGAAAGAACAAATCCTTTTGCAATTACTTCTTTACTGATTTTCATAAAACATATTTTTTAAAAAACCCATTTTATTTAAAGCAAATATAAAAAATCTTAAAATTAATTATGGGATATAAGGAGTAACATCAAGAACTTATTCAATGAACAATGACATATCCTTAACCTCATCCTTAATTAACATAGCTTATAATCTTGGTAAAGTGTATTGTAATCCCAGAACTTACTGAAGATGATATGCCTGTGGTTTAAAAAAAACCCCTCGGTTGACAGGGGTTATATTAAGTTTTGATTTAATTTTTTTAGTAAATCAGAAGAATAAAAATTTATTACAATAAGATTAAATATCAAATCCAACTGTACTTTAATTATGCAACCAAACTAAATCTATTTGTGATTTAAATTACGTAGACTAGAGTTTTATTCCAGTAATCCCAGTTGCATTAAGAATGAATGATTGTCAAAAAAATCTTGCTCTTGTAATACTTTTCCATCTTTCATTAAAACTAATGTAGTTCCGTTTATATCTACTGTATTATTAGTCGCTGGAATTCCAAACATTTCACCATCGTGTGTTCCCTTAAAATTCCAATGTTTAACTATTTTATCTCCTTGTCCAAAAATATCGACAAAAGTAAATTCAGCATCAGAAAATCCAGTCAAATAATTATTATAATAATCTCTAAATGCATCAATACCTGTTATATTTCCAGATGCAGTAACTACTGTTACTTGCTCATCAAAACTGTCAGTATTTATGGCTCCACTATCTCTGGTCTCAAAAAACATGTCCCAAGCTGTCTTGTAAGTATTAATATCTTTCTCAATTTGTGCGTTAGCTATCTCTAAAGACTCGCACTTTTCACTTGCGGCTTGATTACAACCGACAAACATTAATATTGTAATTGTTAATAGAATTAGTTTTTTCATTTTTATTGATTTATGATTAATAAGCTACTAATATAAAAAAAATCTAAAATATCTCTACTCCTTATTTTTCTTCAGGAACTTAATGAAGGGGGATGCAGATAATATAAAAAAGCGTCACTAAATTTAATTAATGACGCAAATTATTAAGTCGTTGATTAAAGCTAAAGAACTTCTTTTACTTCAAGTTTAATTTTATTGGCAATGAAATCAAACTCACCTCTCCATTGCATTATTTTTCCATTTGTTAATGCATCATAACTATATCCAATGAATTTATCCCCTTCAGGACGTGTTACACCTTGAAGAGTTGCTTCTGTTATTCCTTCTGGTGTTTGAGACCAAGCGAATCCTGTAAACTCTCCTATTCCATTTGTGTTATTTAACTTATTAGTAAAGTGCATTGTGATATTAACTCTGCCATAAGGCCCTGCTTCTCCAGAAGATGTTAACTCATATTCTTGACCACCCTATACACGGTAATGCAACTATATTACACCATACAAGGCACAAATCAGATGAATTAATGTGGATCAAGTATGATTACCCAATCATTGACCTACAATATAAATTAAGGGGGTATTTAGAACTAACACACTGATACCGTATAAACGTAAAAACAGGTAAAGAGTTTCTTAAAACAAAAGAATATACCCTATCAAAGAATGAAAGATCAGGGTGGTTTTTTAAAGAGTATAATAAATCACAATGGAATACAATAAGCAAGAAATGCAGACCGCTTGGTTTACCCCCATTTAAAATTGCACGTAAAACATTTGAAACATACGCTTTACAACTTAAAGTAAGATCTGAAATAAGAGATAAACTACTTGGACACGCAACAATTGGCGTTAAACAAAACTACCAAGATTGGCAATGGGATGAACTGCAAAATGAAGTACACGAAGCACACGAACTTGTATTAGCTAACTTTCATATAGATACCCTATACCCTGCCCTAATTAAAAAAGCAGATGAAATATTAAAGAAAATGGGAATACCACCTAAAGTATTTAATAATTATCACAAGTGTGAAAAGATGTGATTAGAGAAAAACTTTAATACGCTTCTGAAAGAACACCTATAATCATTACTATAATTAAACTACAAAGGGTTATTATTATTTTTTGATCTTCACTCATTCTCACAATCACCTTCAGTAAAAATAAATATACCTTCCAACTTAGCTTCGTGATCGTTTGAATATGTTTTATTATCACAACCACAAACAGGTGAATAATAAGTCCATCTACCAACTACTATATCACCTTCACTACCCAATTGGGCATCTTGTTCATTTATCAAATCAACCTCTAACTCATATGCATCACGAGATAGCACATCAACACACGAAACATCTACTAACTCATCTTTACAACTAATAGTTGATAAACCTAATACTACCAAACTAATAAAACTGATTACTTTAATACTTCTCATTATATTTAATGTTTAATATGCTTCTGCAAGATCTGATATGAACATCACTATAATTACAGCAATAAAAAAAGATATTACTAGTATTAATTTTTGATCTGTACTCATCATATTTGATTAAAGCAGCAAACTTAAATGGTGATTCTTTAATTATCAAATTTTAAATATACTAGACCAGTAAGAAAGTAACATTTGACTTATTTTTCCACTTCATCTCAGTTGAACGATATGACTGCGTTAAAACTACCCTTTACGATTACAATACTTCGTTTGCATCCATTCAGATACTAAAGGCATATACTGTTTTC
>Ga0209090_10000160_pt1 | contig 40704 bp, 25 predicted proteins | sample ArcticOcean_MG_C_9_FD_187432 | JGI IMG/M metagenome (GOLD analysis project Ga0209090, IMG submission 187432) | Marine microbial communities from western Arctic Ocean - ArcticOcean_MG_CB2_152 (SPAdes) (version 2) | ecosystem: Environmental > Aquatic > Marine > Oceanic | place: Arctic Ocean... | reverse complement strand
AAAAGACGCGGTAATCATGACATTTGCAAATATTTCATCGGTATAGACCAAAATATACCACATTCCCGGAGTCGGTTCGTTAAATCCAATCATGTCACCTGCACCCGGACTACCAGAGAGATGGTCGTAATTGACTGCATCAGGTGCCTCTAAATATTGCATGAAAATCGTTGCTTCACCATACCCTTCAGCAAGGTCGACTTCAAGGCGTTCAGTACCAGTAGGTACATCGATTTTGAAATATTGCAGTAAACCATCGTAGCCGCTGATTGGCCCATAAGCAACACCAGCAGTCAGTTCGACTGCATCTTCTGGAGCGATATTATCTGGAGCATAAGCAAAACTTGCCATAATGGTGAAATCGAGAGCACGCATGAACGTATAGGCAGTCACGTAATACAAACCAGGCTCAACATCATACAAAGTAGCCACTTCATCGTTTCCTGGACCACTGCTCCAAACTGCTTTGCTGCTCATTGAACCTTCATCATCAACCATGCCAGGCTCAAAGAAATCATCGTTAAACAAATCAAAAGGATCAGGGACTGTACCCCATGAGAGCCCGAGGTTTATGTTCCCCGTACCGCTGTATGTCTCGACTGACAAACTGGCGAGTGGTTCGGTGACATTGACGTAATAGTAGAGAACTCGTTCTTCAAAAGATGCTTGACGGCCAGCATCAATAGTTTGTCCTGTAACTGGAATAATGTTCTGAAGTTCAGTCATGTCCTCCAGTGCTGGGGGTGGGTCAGCAATAACCCAAGTGAGCGTTAACGTCAAATCTTCAATATCTTCTGTCGGAATGATGACAATCCACCAAGTTCCCGCTTCTGGCCAACTCCAATCTTCCCACAAGAAACTGAACTCAGCAACAAAATGTTCGTCATGCTCCCATGAACTCGGAATGTATTCATGTGACATATAGACATCGACCGTTATCGGTTCTTTACCGAACTGGCCAAACGAATACATATTGAAATACATCTCTTTGGACATTTCATCGATGTCACCATAGAACAGCAGTTGGTCACCGGCTTGAGCTTCATTAATTGTGTAATCTTGGTCGTTGGATAATTCAACCGCTTGAGTTACAATGGTCCCATCTGGCATAACCCAGTCGGCACCAATGATGGTTCCGTTGCGGCCACTTTGGTCCTGAGTCGCTGAACCTTCACCTTCGGGAAAAATCCAATTTGAAATCCATTCAGTGCTCGAGTTCGAATGATTTGTCCCGATTGAAATATTGTCGAGAAGGCCTTCAAAATAATTACAATCACACCCTGCACCCATTTTGCCGATGTACAATTCATCGCATGAGTCACCTGCTGTAAAACAATCATTGGAACCAAAGTCACCTTGTGGGATGATGGAATCTTCAGCCAGAATAGTACCGGCTGAAACTCCGTTAATTCGGAACTCACCACCGACGGATTCAGTGAAATCAACTTCAATAAGTGACCATTCATCTGCAACTACGCTGACGTTCGAAAGAGGGTGCTTGGAGAGACTGTATTCTGATGCATAGCCAACTGCACCGTTGTTTAGATACATACCCCAACCATAATCTCCTTTCATCGTGATAAATTGAATGCCTTCAATGGAATAGGGATAAACCATTGCCGAAAGGTGAAGACTACCGGATACATTGAGGTCATCATCGTGTGGGATGATGACATGGTCTGCTTCACCGTTAAATCGAAGTGAAAAGTCTGCACCTTCACCAACTTCAACCACACCATACACAGGGAAGTATTGAGGGTCGTCCTCCAAGTCATTCCAGGTTGATGGCATGATGTTGCCCAGGTTGGTACCGGCAATATGGACATAGTCTTCTTCTCCGCCCTGTGAAGGTTGACTGTCACCCCAATTATTGTAATAGAACGGGGTCCCATCTTGCCATTTGTAAAAACCATCTTCATCATGATCTGACAATCCAGTCCAAAGATGACGGGATTGGTTATCAAATGCGGCAAAAGTATCGAAGACCCATTGGTTTTCAGAAACATCATTTATTGTGGTGAGGAAACCATCTAACCCACGTGCTGCGTTGGCGGCATCTTCCCAAGAACTGGCACTGAGGAGGTGGTAGGTATGGTTGTTTTCGGGATTGATAGCTGTATCAAGAATTTCGATTCCAGTCGAATTTTCTGCTTCGACCGTCGCAAAGAGGGGGGAGAGTGAACTTAAAAAAAAGAGCGAGAGAACAATCAATGCCTGTGCTTTCATAGAAAAAACGATGTGGAGGTGACTTATCAATCAATTGGTGAGATGTTTTTACAGAAAGTCAATGGTGATTCTTCAGTAGCTTATCATTTGAGACGCTTTCCACCAATTCGCAAATCGGTATGGAGAGGCATTTGATGCTCCCAAGCGAACTCCTTGACAATACGCCATGCTTTTTCAGAACCTTCAAAATCCTTGACATCGATGATGTTATTCCGAGTATTTGCCTTGAATGCAGCTATGGGTTCAGCATTCTTAAACACCAAATAGGCAGAGCCAAATCCAAATCTCTCTTTGAGTATATCTGAGAAATACGGTGCAATCGGGTCACTCGGAGGCAGTACAAAATCTCGAATCGGAGGTATGTCCTGAGCCTCTTCGAGCAGATTCTTACGACCCCAACACACTTGGTCAAGGTCTTCGATAAGGAAACCCTTGACTAAAGTTTCATCTTCTTCAAAGGAAGTGAGAACAGACTTGATCTCTTCTGGCTTGAAAGGAGTTCCAGCCAAGCGAAGAATTTGTTTGAGTGTGATTACCGGATATTCTTTTACTAAATTACGTAAATATTCACGTCTCAGTTCAACACGGTCGATATTTTTGAGAAGTTTAACTGTTCGGAATCCACCTCTGAAATCCTGTACGATATGACCTGTACGAATTAAGGGTTGAATCAATTTTCTAAATTCTGATTGCGTCAATGCATGGCGTTCTTTGAATAGATTCGGGTCCGAATTCGAACTGAAGAAATCGATGATATCCCAAAGTTCATCTTCGGAAGACTCTCCGCGAATCGCTAATAATTTTTGGAAGTGTTCGTAGGTCGACCAAACTTGATGGCCCCGAAGGTTGACTCCTTGATGCAAACGATTGGCACTCGCCATACTCTTCAAGTCAACACGATAAAGTTCACAGCGCCCTCGCAAAGCAAAGTCATCACGGATTTCGTCAACCTGTTTGACTGCAGCACTTTCGTGCTCAAGGCGAGTTTTTTGGTGAAGATTATGCTGATAGAACAGAGCACGCTCAGCAATTTCCCTCGGTTGAGGGTCGACAACACCGCCACGTATCATGCGTTCGCCAGCCATTTTAAACCCAATCGATTCAAATGCGGAGCGAGTCTTTTCATCTAAATCCGCAACAGGCTCACTGTTAAAATTAGACATGACGGCTACATCGACCAATTGATCAGAATGATTTTCCAGTAGAATTTCAAAGGCAGCACAGAATTCGTCGAGATAGGCGGTCGGAATGTGTAAGTCTTTGATGACCAAATAATCGTTTACTTTGAACATCAGAACTTTCCCAATGGGGTCTATTCCTTTGAAAACAGGGAGATACCATCCACGGTCAAGCACACTTCGAACTTCCCAAATAAATCTCGAAACATAGGGGTCTGATTGAGTCAGAATTCGTATCTTTCGGTCTTCTCGATGAGGACTTTGGAGTGTCTCAACATCTTCAGGCATGCAGTAAAATGCTTCAGGGTCTGGGACCAAAGCCATCACTTTTGCAATACGACCGGCTTTCTCTAAATTCATTAGAGCAAGGGTCAAATCTTCAAAGGCACGAGAGACATAGAAACGAAGGGTATTTCCTTTGACCGGCCCCATTCGCCGAATAAGATCGACCAATGAGGTTTCGAAATCGAGAGCTTCATAGACGCCATGAACTCGATGGAATAAGGATAATCGACGTCTGCGCCCAGTTACATCTTCAAATTGTTTGACAACCAGCATTTGCCGTTCCAAATTAGACATAGCGTATTTGATGTCACGTTGCAAAGCCCGATGTTCATCACCTTTCGGGAAACCCTCCATGATTTCTTGTCGGGTTACATTTTCGCCAATCGGAATGCGAAGGAGTAATTCTTCCTCCATTGGTCCAATCCATGGTTCTGGCTTCAAACCAAGTAGCATTGGGATGGTCTCTTTGTTTGTATAGCCCATTCTGTTATGCAAAAGACGACCCATGATGATATCAGAATCCAGTTGCATGTCTTGCCAGTCCTTGAACCGGAAATCATTGACTCGGTACAAGAGTTCTTGCTGTTTTTGGAATAAAACGTGTGAACCAAAGGCCGCAAATCCATCTTCATATGTTTTGAATGTCTTGTCGAAAACAAGGTTTTGCACCCAACGGTATTCAACAACATCTTCCGAGCCATCAATCAATCGATGCTCATCTATTTTGAGGATATATTCTGCGTCATCAGTTTGTTTATAGAAACCAACAGACAGGACATTGCGAGTTTCGAGTTCCAATAAAATGCGGTCAACCATTTTTCTCGGGAACGGTAGTCGTTGGCTGAGTTCATCTCCTGTTTGTGGCCCTTCACTCCCGAGCATTTCAATGATTTTTACTCGTAATGCTTCATGTGGGTCACCCAGTTCTTTCTCTTCCCATGTAGTGGGTACTCGGCCATCAAATGCAGTTGCAACTTTGTAGGAGAGTCCATCGATATGAAGTTCCCTTAAGTCATCGACTTCGCCACCACCATTGACAGAAAGACAACCAAGAGTACCATGTATTTCTGCCATAAAAGAGCTGAACCATTTCCCATCTAATTCTTCAGCACCTGTACCTTCGAGTTTCGTGATTTTACCTTGCTGACATAGAACTTCAACCCACTCTCGGAGCAAGTTCATTTCGATGTTCTGAAGTTTCTTGTCATACAATGGGTTTTGGAACGATGAATCAAGTCCACCACCATGGGACATGAGCGTAAATAATTGCTGTGCGTTTTTGGGAATAGGAGCTTTATCAAGATAGAATTTTGAGAGTTGTTCAGAACTCAGTTCAGTTGCGAGACTACGGGTACCCAAAAGTCGTCGAAGGACTTCTGGGTCGATGTCTTTTATCATGAATGCTCGAGTTTTCATCGCCATCAAATCTTCAAAGGCTGACATAAACAAGGACATACCAAGTCGTGAAGGAACAGTCACTTTATTGTGAACGATACGGGCATCACCAGTGACACATAAATTGAGAAATTCTTGTAAACTCTTCATGTCGATATCACGGAACATAATTTCATTTTTCGCCTCACGCATGAGGAGACTGTCATCGATGGTACGATGTTTATTGAGCAGTGCATCTGCTTTTTGCTGGAATTGCTGAGGGCTAATTTCTTCAGCACCGATTCGTTTTGGAATAATCATTGAACGACCAGAAACTTCTCGGAAACGCTTTGCAAATATTTGGGTGTTAACGATATAGCGCTCAATCACTTCAATGTGGTCATTATTTCTGAACGCTTTATACATTTGTGCTGGGTCAACCTCTTCCGATGTTCGAATCAATAATCCATTTTCATCAAACGATAATTCAATCACTGAAATATTATTCGATTCGGCTAATCCGGCCATAAAATACCCAAGAGCAGTATTGAAACCTCTACCCCTGCATGTTGTGATCATATAGGTCGGATGACTACTCGAAATAACTTGCTCAACCAAAATGCGATTTGGGTCAGGTACTTGGAATGAATCGATAGAATGTTCTTCGAGGTGGCGGGCAATCGCATTGGCCACATCTTTGGAAAGGCCGTAAGCATCACGTAACAAAATTCGTGGGTCTTGTTCGCGACGTAACGCAACAATACAATGCCCAATGAGGCTGAGCAGGGCATTCGAAAGTTCACGTGAACGTGAACGTGCTTCACCTGACCAAGAAGGTACTGTTGGACGATGACCAGTCACAGATGCAACGTTGACACGGGTTCCTTGAATATTCGTAACCCGATAGGTAGAACCTCCGAGCAAGATGACATCGCCACCACGTAGATTCGAAACGAAGGAACCCGAAAGTTGGCCGAGAATAGAACCTTCAGCATTGAATACCAAATAGGAATTATCAGGAGCGATTGTTCCAATATTTGTATAATAGATCATACGAGAATAACCACGTTTCCCATAGAGATTTTCTTCCCAGTTAATCCAGACACGACGCTCTTCTTCGAGCATGTCAAGAACTTCGATGAAGTCATCGTATTTGAAATTCCGATAGGACCACGCATTGACAATGACTTCGTAGGCTTCATCGATATCAATGTCGTTGATAATCACGAGACCAATCATAAATTGAGCGACAACATCGAGACAATTTTCCGGGAAATCGAGTAGGTCCATCTCTCCCGTTTGAATCGCACCCTGTAACGCTGCAAGTTCAATCAGGTCATCGACGCTTGAAGGCAAAAATCGAGCACGAGGAATTCCACCAACATGGTGCCCTGCCCGACCAATTCGTTGCAATGCAGTTGCAATATCACCGGGGCTACCAATTTGAAGAACCAAATCAACAGAACCAATATCGATACCCATTTCGAGGGATGAGGAAGTGATAACTGCACGCAAGTGCCCGTGTTTGAGTCGCTTTTCGACATCCAAGCGCATTTTCTTATCCATTGAACCGTGATGTCCAGCAACTAAATCTCCCAAATAGGGGCGCAATTTAAGGACAATATTCTCCGTCATTTTGCGGGTATTTGCAAACACCAAGGTGGTGTTATGGGCTGCGATTAAATCAGCAATCGCTTCAACATTTTTCTCGAAAATCTTGAGTACAGAAAGATCGCTAAACTTAGGGTCAGTAAGGAGAATATCCAAATCGAGTTCCCTTGACCCAGAAACTTTAGCGATACAAACACGAGTATTATCACCACGACTTTCGCGGTCATCACTCGAAACTAAATATTCAGCCACCGTTTCAAGCGGCTCCATTGTAGCAGAAATCCCGATTCGTTGCACCGGTCGAGTGAGTAAGGTATCCAAATATGAGAGTGTCAAGGCCAAATGGACACCACGTTTGCTAGGAACCAAAGAGTGCAATTCGTCAACAATCATGTATTCAACTTCACTGACAATGGGTTGAAATCTCGGAGAAGTGATGGCAATAGCGAGACTTTCGGGTGTTGTAATCAGGATATGCGGTGGGTTGCGAAGCATCTTTTGACGCTCAGATTGTGGCGTATCACCCGTTCTTAATCCAACTCTGATTTCTTGTGCACGGCTCGGCAAATAGGATTCAGAAATCTCAGTAAGTGGACCGATCAAATTTCTTTGAATGTCATTCGCAAGCGCTTTGATTGGGGAAATATAAACGCAATAAATTCTTTTATCCAATTTATTATCCAATGACCTACGGACTAATTGGTCGATAATAGAAAGAAAGGCGGTCAGTGTTTTACCAGAACCTGTCGGCGAGCAAAGGAGGACATGTTCTTGATTAATAATGGCAGGAATCGCCAATTTCTGGGGCTCTGTAAAGTCTTCAAATTTATCTTTAAACCAATTTCGAACAGGTGGACATAACAATTCCAAGAGTTCCTCTGTTTCAAGAGGATTATCTAGGTAGTGTATATCTGCCATTTATTTTCCACAGTCCCGTGGTTCTCAGTGGTATGCAAGGGGTAAATCAAGGTGCCGATTGAAAGGGTAAACTCGTGTACGTTTATGCCCAGCCAATTCCGCCCTTTTTCCATCGGTTAACCGGCTCGGTCATAGGAGCCGGAGGCATCAGTAAAAGAGTTGACTGCGAGGCATCAAGTGGAACTTGAATTTCATATAAAGCACCGGTAGGACATGACCCAATACACGAAAGACACCCAACACACTGTGAGGCGACAACAATGACTGGACGCTTTTTGTGAGTACGCGATTTAGGGTTACTTGCAAGAGGCAAAAGTGCTTCAAATGGACAATGCGATATGCACAAATCACAACCGGTACAATCCGATTCGGTGATTGCGACCATTGATTGCCCCATGAAATGTCTTTAGCGGCGGTTACTCTTAACGCTACGCTTGCCCTATTTTCGGCTTGAAGAACGGTGAGGTTGAAAGGCCAGTTCTCCTACCGGTGTTTAGGCGTGGCAATGGCAGAACCTGATACGAACAGATTGGAACGTTTGTCAGGTATGCTCAAACGCAGAGGAATTATACTCCCTGCCTTCGAAATTCACGGTGGTGCCAAAGGATTGTACGATTTCGGTCCAGTCGGCGGACGACTTCGCAACAAAGTGAACCAAACATGGCTAAACCATTGGCTTTCATTGGGTAATATTGTCGAAATCTCGTGCCCAACGATAACCCCTTATTCTGTTCTTGAGGCATCCGGGCACGTCGGTGAGTTTTCTGACTTTATGACCGTATGTGGGTCATGTGAAGAAGCAAGTCGTGCCGATACACTGCTCGAGTCGTTTCATTCGAACTCTGAGTCACTGAAAAAAACTGAACTCCAAGCACTTCTCAACCAGTCACAGCCACCTTGCCCAGCATGCCAAGCGGTCGAATGGACAGAAATAACCGCTCAAAATTTGATGTTTAACACGACCATTGGTGCTGGTTCATCGGGGCGCCCTGGCTTCCTCCGACCCGAGACTGCACAAGGTATGTTTACTTCTTTCCCGGCATTGTATCGGCATAATCGTGAACGACTTCCATTTGGTGCAATTCAAGTGGGGAAAGGCTACAGAAACGAGATTTCACCTCGTCAAGGAATGATACGTTTGCGTGAATTTAACATGGCTGAATTGGAGTATTTCATCAACCCCCATGTAGAGGCTGCACATGATTTTTCACCTTGGAGCGAACAACAAATATCACTCATTGCAGATGGTCAAGGTGAAATTCAAATGAGTTTCAAAGACGCCATCGAACAGAATGTTATTCGCCATGCAACGGTCGGATACTTCATGGCCCAAACATTTGATTTTTTGACGAAGGTTGGAATCGATTCTCAACGTCTTCGCTTCCGCCAACATGAAGCGGATGAAATGGCACATTACGCATCGGATTGTTGGGATGCAGAAATTCTTGGTTCATATGGATGGGTTGAGTGTGTCGGCATTGCACATCGAGGATGTTATGACCTCGAGTCCCACGAAAAGGCAACTGGGAAATCACTCCGTGCTCGGCGTGAGTTCTCCGAACCTCAAATCATTGAAACTGATGGATGGACCACTGATGGTGCAAAAGCAGGTCCTGCATTTAGGGCCTTAGCTGGTGCTGTAAAAGCTGCTGTTGAGGCGATGCCAGCATCGGCTACCTTCCCTTTGGAACTGACACTGGCTGATGGCCAAGAAGTCACAGTCGAAGCGGAACACGTCAAGCGAGATCAACGAAGTGAAACAATTACCGGAGAATGGTACATTCCTCATGTTGTTGAGCCTGCATTTGGTATTGACCGTATCATTTGGCACATCCTCGACCATGCCTATGATGAAACTGGAAAGGATGGAGAGGATTACACCGTTATGCGCTTGAGTGAGCATGTTGCTCCAGTTGACTATTGCGTGTTCCCCTTGTTTGAAAAAGACGGTATGGGGGAACTTGCTCAATCGATTCACAGAACATTATGTTTGAAAGTAAATATCGTATCCATGTATGATAGCAGTGGCTCTATTGGTCGACGCTATGCACGGGCTGATGAGATTGGAGTACCAAAGTGTATCACGGTCGACCACCAATCACTTGAAGACCAAACTGTTACGATTCGAGACAGAGATTCAGGTGAACAACACCGCGTTCATATCGACTCTTTGTGAAACCTCTTTTTCACATTGGAATGATGAATTCTCCTGTGAAGGTTGAAGAACCCTCGGTAAATTGTCGAACCATGGCTGCTGTTACCGATTGGACGGAACGGCACCGCCCCTCTTCAGAACGCCAGCTTGAAGGAAATGAAGTTCAGCGACGAAAAATTCGTGCATGGCTGGATGAATGGAAAACAGGCACTCCTCGGAAGAAGTCACTGCTCTTGGTTGGCCCACCCGGGGTTGGGAAAACTTCAGTTGCTCGTGCCATTGCTCAAGATATGGGTTGGGATGTCATCGAACTCAATGCCTCAGATTCAAGAAATGCTGCAGCTATTCGAAAAGTGGCGACTCACGGCTCAACCCATCGTTCACTGTTTCACAATCCTGATGATAAGATGCAACGAACATTGGTTCTACTCGATGAAGTTGACCACCTTTCTGGTGGATTGACTGCGGTGAGTCAGAATCGCATCGAAAAGGCAATGCAGGGTGAAGACCCAAAGGGAAAAGATGTCTCATTAAAGGGTGACTCAGGGGGGAAGGCAGAATTACTCAACCTTCTTTCTGAAACCCGTCAACCCGTCATTCTCGCATGCAATGATATCATGGGCTTATGGGGGAGGGGTTCATCGTGGAGTTCGACACGAGACCGATTCTCAAAGCACCTTCTCACCATTACTTTTGATCGAGCAAGTGATGAAGCACTTCGGCGTATTGCACGACGTGTTTTACGCGAAGAGGATTTAGAATTTGAGGACTCAGCCATTGAAGCATTAGTCGATAACAACCCTGGTGATTTACGCGCATTAGTTCGTGATTTACAAGTTCTTTCTTCGACTTCTACAGGGACCCTTACCAAAGAAATGGTCACCAATCAAGCATATGCTGGACGCCGAGATACTTCTGAAGGTGTGTTTCCTGGATTGGACAAATTATATCGCACAAATGATGCGGAAGAAGCCATTTCTATTGGCCGCTCTATAGATAAGCCACCATCGGATATGATCAATTGGGTACATTGGAATAATGCCTCATTGTTTCCTAAAGTGGAATCAATTGCCCGTGCAACACGTAGTCTTTCGATGGCCTCTAAAACATATATGGGTCAATTTCGTAGTACTGCTCACCGCTCATGGTATTGGAGTGGGCATCTTGCAAGTCTCTCGGCATCTGTGACAAATACAACGCCGTTTGCAGGTCGTATATATCCATCATACCCAAATTTCTTACGTCGTCAGTCTACCCGTACTCGACCTTCGATTCTCAAAAGGATGGGGAGTTATTCTGGTATGAGCAAATCTGCGCTTCGAGAGGAAATTCTCCCACTTCTCTCTGCTATGCTCAAAGACTCACCTCAACTTGGTGACTCCGGAAATTTCGCACTCTCACTCAAATTCGGATTCACTGGCGAGGAGCATGCCTCACTTGCTGGCCTACCTCTTTCACGGAAAGCAACAAAAGAACTCATTGCAAAGTATGAAGTGGCTTATGAAAAGCAATTGAGTGAACAAATCTTTGAACCATTAAGAGTTGCGGAACCAGAGCAACAACCTCATGTCGAAGAGAAGAAGGATGATGAACCAAGTTCGCCAAATGGGCAAATGAAACTCTTTTGATTCAATCTTGTTTTTTCTTCTCATCTTTGTCTTCCATCAAACGCCGGTAAAGAGCGATTGCTGCACGGTCACTGTGAACACGCTTTTCTCTTCGCCAAGTTCGTGGATGAATAAGAATAACTGCAGTCAAGAGTTCAAGACGACCGAACCACATCAAAACGGATGTAATCAGTAAGGCACCGGAGTTCATTCCCGCCCAAGTGTTATTCGGGCCATAATCCCCCAAAGTAGGACCAGTATTGCCAAGTGAAGAGGCGACTAAAGTAGTAATGCTTTCAAAGGAATCCCCCGGCATGAAAATTGCCAAGAGGATACTGGAAATACCAAATAACCCGATCCAAACGATCAACATACCTACAATTAAACTGATTTGTTGACGTTCAACAACTTCTCCATTCATACGGATTCGGTCAACTTTCCTTGGTTGTGCAATACGGACCAATTCTCTCATTGCAACCTTGAAGGCCAGTGTGACACGGAGTAATTTCAAGCCACCAGCTGTTGAACCAGCACTTGCTCCAACAATCATCAGTATGAAGATTATCAGATGTGTGACCAATGGCCAAGATGCATCCATGTAGTTTGTTGAAGTGTATCCCGTACTGGTGCCAAATGAAACGACTTGGAACATACTGTCTCGGAGTGCCCTACCTGCCGAGGTCCCAGAGGCTAAGAGGGCAATGAATACTGCAAGAATTCCAACGGTGATATAGACGACATAATTTCGGAACTCTTCATCACCAAACGCCCTCTTGAAGTCTCCATCACGAATGAACCAAAGAAGCGTAAAATTAACCCCTGCCAAGAACATAAAAAGAATAATTATCGATTCCACTAAGAATGAATCATAGAATCCAATACTTGCATCATGCGTTGAAAAACCACCAGATGGCATGGTTGTCAAAGCATGGTTAATAGAATCAAACAGATCCATGGCACCTGTAAAGTAGAGTAGCAAGAACTCAAAAAAGGTAAGGAATAGATACAACCCCCATAAAGCAAAAGCAGTTTGTTTCAATTTCGGTCGCAGTCTGGAGAGTGAGGGACCGGTTAATTCTGCACGGGCAAGAGCCATCCCTCCACCAATGACACGTGAAAGAATCATCATTCCAAGCATGATGATACCCATACCACCAAACCATTGGGTAAGTGAACGCCAAATGAGTAGGCCACGAGGTTGTGCATTGATACAATCAACCGTTGTCCCAGGTATACAATTTGGACTCATGCTATGAGTAATAACTGTGGCACCAGTCGTTGTAAAACCAGACATCGATTCAAACCATGAGTTCACTGCACCACGAGCGATATCTACAAACGAGGCATCCGGAGTGAAGGGTCCAACGAACACACCACCAAGCCAAAACGGTAGTGCACCGATAAAAACCGCTATTGGCCAAACAAGAGCAACCGCAGCAAACGCCTCACGGTCTCGTAGACGTTCAGAAGTATCTGTACGTGTCCAAACACTCAACATGACTATGCCAAGGACTGGTGAAACAATCGCAGGTACAAGAAAAGCGGAAAGCGCCATTTGAAGGTCATCCAGCCACCAAGTGATGAATCCACAGAGAACAAGAGGCAAAGTGAGCGCAATAAGCGTCCAACCGAGGATGAGAGATAATACATCGAAACGCATATTCTATTCACACCTTGAACCGTTTTTCGAGCTCTACAACTCTCTCAGGACTGCAAAAAATGATTAAACGGTCATCTTCAAGCAAAGTTTTGTCCGGAGAAGGTCGCAATGATTCCCAAGTACCGTTCGTGTTTCGACGTTGAATAAAGGCAATTCGCATCCAATCAGGAAACGATGCCTCAAGAACCCGCTTTCCTGCAAATTTTGCATCCGCTGAAACGGGCATACTGACTCCAATAATGTTTGGGATATTGGATAAGATTGCATAACCGCCTGCAGTTTTGGTATGAATTTGTGCTAACATATTATCGACGGCCACTCGTTTACGGTCGACTGCAAACGTAATACCCATTCTCTGCGTTACTTTCACTAAGTCCGCATCATAGAGGAGTAAACCTGTGCGTTGCACACCCATATCACTGGCAAGCAAAGCTGCTGCAATGCTGGCCAAATCATCTTCAAGAGCCGCTATAGCAATATGATGTTCTGAAATTCCAATTTCTGTCAAAATGTCACGATCTAAATGGTCGCCGTGAATCACTTCCAGTAACGGATTTGAACCAATATCAGTACCAGATAACGTATTTGCAACTTGTAAATCTCGTTCGATAACAGTTACTGAAGCACCTGCTTTTAACCAGTCGTCAGCAATACGTTGACCGGTTTTATTGGCACCAATTACCGCCACTCGGGGTTGAGTTGGGAAATCCGTTGCTTCATGACCAAAAATACTTAGAATTCGATTGAAACTTGAAAGACCTGTTGTAGCAACCGCAATTCGATCATTTGGCATGAGCATGAAATCGCCATCTGGTACGAGGCTCTTTTCACTTTCACGCTTCAAACCAACAATTAACGGAATTCCACCCTCAATCATTTTGCTGGCATCACGAAGGCTTTGGAACACAACGTGGGTTGCCTTGCTGGTAACATCCAATTCGACAATGAACGCATCATGGCCGAACGGAATCACCTCTTCGATGGCTGCTGAACGCAAGCCAGAATGAAGTCGGCGAATCGCACCTTCAAGTGGATTAACAACGTGATGCACCTTTGCCCATTCCTGAAGTTTACCTTCATCTTGCTCGCGAACATAATTCATATTTCGAACACGGCAGATGGATAACAGTGGTTTTGCTTTTGGACCACTTTGTTCATTGTGTGCATGGTGAGCAAGGGCACACGCAAGAAGATTACGTTCATCAGAATTGGTAGCTGCAACAAACACTTCGGCTTCGCCAATTCCTGCCTCATACAATTTTTCTCGAGTAAGCAAATCACCATGGATGACGAGAACGTCGAGACTCTGTGCATTTTTTACAGCGCGTGAATCCGAATCTACGAGAACGACATCCATGTCCTCAGCACGCAGTGCACGCGCCATGTCGGTTCCAACTCGACCTGCTCCGCCAATAATAATTCTCATACGTATCACCGTAAATTTTCTGCCAAAATCTTGACTTGGTATTTGCCACCGACTATATCGACATCACCAACAGTCGAATAATGCGGAGGTGACCGGTCAAGTCCGTTGGATGAATACCTTGCAGGAGAGTAATAATTACTTAGAAGAGTCCCCGTACTATCGGGCTCTTCAATCCAAGAAATGTAGGCATTCGGAGTGTGTAACAGCCACTTATTGTTTACGACATCGACTGATGCTTCAACAAAACATGTATTCAATTCGATGTTTCGGTCGTTACACCATGATTCACTCATAGGGAGTAAAATGTAGCCCCAAGCGTGCCCCTCCCAATGCAGATAGTCGCCATCGGCCAAAGCACCGAATACATACCAACCAGGGAGATTCTTTACCCGTAGCAAAGACAAGAAAGCATTGGTTTGTTCGTCACAGTCACCGGTCGAATCCTCAAGACAAAGTGGACCACTTCTCGCAATAAGCGGTGCTTGCTTATCGTAGCTCACATGCTCGTGCAAGTAATCAAATGCAGCTCGTGAAAATGCGTATGCATTGTCTTTGAGACCTTCTGGTAAACTTGCAGAGATCAGTGAAGCAGTTGAATTGACAAGCTCATGCTGAGCGTTGATTGCATATCCTGCATTTTCACCATTTCTTACGCCTCTATCATACCAAGTTGGGTTTGAGAAATCCCGGACTTTTTCACCAGAGCCACGGAGTTCAGCATCACTGAAAGTACCACTGTTGTCGACGTTAATACCTTCATCCCCACCGATAACTCGAGAATCAACGCGATTTGCATCCCACCAGGTATACGATGTGCTCGTAATTTTAACTTCGAAGGAAAACACTACTATTTCGCCCGGTCCAAGTCTAAATTCCATCTTTACGCAATTCCCTACACCGCAGGATAAATTATCTAATTCATCATAACCTGGCCACCAGACATAATGCCCTTTTGATGTGATTGTTTTGTTTTCATAAGACAGGTACGAACCATCCGTTGGAATATTAATGAGGTCATCAATCATTGAATCCCCATCGTCGATAGAGAGCTTAATCGACTCTACTTTCTGAATTTTAGTGGTTGGACTCGGCAAGACTCCAGAATCGCCATATTTGAAATCGTAGTCTTCGCCGGTTAGCGAATCAACATCAGATGGAATCACAATATCTTCATGCAACCACCCATTTGAATTTGAATTCACAACGGTAATAGTTCGATCAAGCGTAAAGGTTGCTTCGTTCGGATAGAGGTGGTAGGGTGCAACTATGCCCTGGAAATATTCTTGAACGCCAGGGGCCCATTTTTGAAATAAGTTTTCACGAACTTGAGGTGAAAGCATTATGAAAGCGACAAAAAACAGTAAGACCAAATGGCGAGTTCGGTTTCTCTGTGTTTTCATTATATTGATTGAACGGCCAAGATGAGTTTGAACCATGCCTCCTTTCGTTGGCTTTTTGGTCATTTTGTAGGTTGTATCCATACTGCCTTTATGGAATTGTTGCTCCATTGCAAATTTACTGGAACGTATATTTGCCAAAATCCTACCACAGGTGTAGCAAATCGTATCACCCGTATAGGTGACACTTTGGCAATAGGGGCAGGAACCCATAACCATTTGCTCTCGTCGGCGTTGTATAACGGTTGCGTGCGGAACACCCCGATAATGCTTATTTGCAATGTCGAGGTTATATCGCACCTAAAGGTGACATAGGGCATAAGTAAGCATATACTCATTCGGCTTCTGTAGATGCTCCGTCGCCACCGGCATCGATTGATGATTCTTCGATGCCAGAAACATCAGTAACTGAACCCATGATTACAGAGTCCTGAATGATGATATTTTGAATGTTTTGAACGATTGGAGAAGATTCATTTTCGCCTGAAATGATGGTTTTTTCAAGGGATTCATCTTCGGAATGAGCATTTTCGAGTTCACGAGCATTTCGGGCCCAAATCTTTCGAAGCCTTTTCTTTCCTTCCTTTGGAATAGATTCCCAAATCCATGTTTCTGAAGACCGATTGAAAATCAGGGCCGCTGGAATGATGAAGAGCCAAGCAGAGATGTTGACCAGAGAAAAAGCAAACATAACCACATATGCACAACGCCAGAATGTCCCTCGAAGGACTGAACCCCAGCGTTTTCCCTGGAGCATCAGGTGGCCTTGGAACGATGAAATAAGGGCCTCACAACGAGGCCCGAAGATTGACAAACACAGTATTGTGATGACCAGCTTAAGATTCAATTCGTACATCTCAAGAATTCGTAGGGTGAATACCATTGCTAACATCCCACCCATCGCAAGACCCAATGCCCAGCCACTGGTTGGTTGAGAACTGCCTTTCCTCACCCGATCTCGACGAAGGAGCAGGTGAACAGCAACGGAGGCCATGATACAGAGGAGAAGGAGGTTGATGGGGTTGACCACTGCTGCCTGGTCATTGGTCACCATCTGAATGTAGGGTACAACAATAAAATTATGAGTGAAGGAACCATAAAAACCACCGATTAAGATCCCCCAAAAGACATTACTCCAAGCAGTAGGAAGGTCATAGAAACCTGAATAGCGTGTCATGACTCCTCGCCAGCCAAGCGTCATGCCAATCAAAGCAGATACACTCGCGACCTGAAACAGCAGGAAGGTCGATGCCATGAGCCGTGGGCTGTGTTTCCCTTCATCAAGTCGTTGCATCATTCTGAGTGGAAGCGCTGCATTCAAAGACCACCACGCCTTCGACAAGGTATGGCACGACTCTTGTTGTTTGGTGGAAAGGGCGGTGTTGGAAAAACGACAACTTCTGCTGCTACTGCAGTATGGCTTGCCGACTCGGGTCTTCGTGTGTTGCTTGTTTCCAGCGACCCTGCTCACTCGACTTCAGATTCTCTCGGAGTTGAAATTGGCTCCGAACCGACTCCAATTGAAGGCGTAGATGGTTTATTTGGGCTGGAAATGGACCCTGAATCAAAAATCTCTTCGGTGCTACCAAAACTTGGTGATATGATGAACAATATGGGCTCCAGTGGCGGCATGGGTGGCCTTGGAAGTCTAAGTATGATGCTTGACCCGAATGCGAAAAGCGAAATGAAGGAAATGCGCTCAGAAATCCAAACGTCTGACATGGTGATTCCTGGGCTTGATGAAGCGCTTGCTTTTGATGAATTATTACGCCATGTTGAGGACCCAACATGGGACGTAATTGTGTTTGATACTGCACCGACTGGCCATACGCTTCGTTTCCTCTCCCTTCCTGAATTGATTGAATCATGGTCCGACCGAATTATTCGAATGATGCGAGTTTCAGGTGGATTACGCTCGATGCTTTTTGGCCGTAAAGAAAGTGAGGCGATGAAAGAAGAATTGGAGCGTTTTCGACGTCGAGTCCTCCATGTCCGACGTGTTCTATCAAACGAAGAAATCACCTCATTTACATTGGTCACAATACCTGAACGAATGGGAATTAATGAAACTCTGCGTGCCTATCAATCACTCAGCGAGTACAAACTACCCGTTCCAAATTGTTTGGTAAACCGGCTTACGCCAGAATTCGATCACCCATTTTTATTGAACCGACGCGAAGCGGAATTAGAACGGATTGAGGAATTGAAACTGGAATTGGAGAATGTAGAAATCGCTACAATGGAATTGATGGACACGGAAGTCGTCGGACTCGAACGTTTGAGAGATGTAGGAATCAGTCTCTATGGTGACGTCAAAGCAATTGACGATTCTCTTGGACCTCATCCAATCGGAAAAGCGCTCAAACATTCTATACATCGAGGTATGAAGCGTGAGGTCATAGGTGATATTGAACGGATTTATTTGCATTATCCGGGTCTCATACGCGACGAACTCTCGCTTCGAAGTCATGAAGGAGTTCTCTTTGTTGGCCTCAATGGTAGAGAACGGGAAGTCAAAACCAAAGTCCCTACGAAAGCCAGCCGAGTTAAAGCCAAGTTGGAAAATGATGTCCTTCAACTTGATATCCCGCTTACTGAAGAGTGAAAACCCATTATCGACAATGGGTGGGTTGAAATGGGAAAGCCAACACGCTAGGCCATGGCACTCGAAGGCCTCTCACAGGGTATTTTTCGCTCCATTGGGTTGCTCAAGAATAAACGTAAATTAGATGAAGAAGAACTTCGGGAAATGACCCGTAGCCTTCGTCGAGCATTACAGGAAGCAGATTTCAACGTTCGTCAAACAAAGGAATTGGTTGAGAAACTTGAGGCGCGTCTTCGAGAAGATGAAACTCGACCAGGAATCACTTTGCAAACGCATGCAATGAATATCCTCTACACCGAATTAGTTCGAATGCTTGGTCCCGCTCATCAATTTCAACCCCATGGTGCAACCTTACTTCTTGTCGGACTGTATGGTCAAGGTAAAACCACTACAACGGCAAAATTAGCAGAGTGGTACCGGCGTAAACATGGCCTTCGTGTCGCAGTAATTGAGGCTGACGTGCATCGACCTGGAGCCTATGCTCAGTTGACGCAATTGCTGGAAGATTCTACCGTTCAAGTGTATGGTGAACCCGATACCAAAGATGCACCAACCATCGTTCGAAACGGCCTTGCAGCATGTTCTGCTGCTGATTTAATCATTGTAGATACAGCAGGACGCCACCAACTTGACCAAGAACTGGTTGATGAATTAGAACAAATTTCATCGATCACTCGAGCAAGCGAACGTTGGCTTGTCATCGATGCTCAAGTTGGACAAGCTGCTGGACCAGTGGCAGCGTCGTTCCATTCACTTGCCGGCGTTACTGGTATTGTCATCACGAAACTTGACGGAACGGCAAGAGGCGGTGGCGCCTTATCCGCCGTTGCAGCTACTGGAGCGCCTATTGTTCACATCGGAACTGGAGAAAATGTTTCTGATTTGGAGAAATTCGAATCGGACCGATTTATCTCTCGTCTCCTTGGAATGGGTGACATACAGGGGCTCATCGACCTGGCACCGGATGACATGGATGAAGAAGAAACTATGCGGCTCACCCAACGATTGATGAGTGGCCGATTCACCCTCAACGACATGTATAAACAGATGGAAATGATGTCAAAAGTTGGTACAATTGACAAACTGATGTCGTTCCTCCCAGGAAATATGCTTGGAGGAATGGGTGCGATGTCGAAAAGTCAAAAAGCAGACATGCAAGGAAATCTCGACCGATACCGAACCATCATGGACAGTATGACTGCTTGGGAAAAGAATGAACCTGCCAAAATCAAAGCAGACCGAATTCGTCGTGTGGCACGAGGTTCTGGAGTTCGAGAAAAAGATGTTCGTGAACTCATCGCCCAATGGAACCGTTCTCGCAAGATGATGAAAGGTATGGGCGGCAACAGAAAACTCAACAAGCAAATGCGAAAAATGATGAAAGATGGTGATATGGACATGGACCCTTCATCATTCGGAATGTGAGGCGAACTGCTTTCAACTTACAGCCCGTGGTCGGTTTGTGCGCAAGGCGGTATTTTTCCTTATTCTGATGATATTGCTGCAGAGTGCAACAGGTCTCGTCCAAGCAGAAGGAAGGGCTGCAAGCACAAGTCTCTCCATTGCCAAGTATGATTGGCTCTCGAATGAAACGGTTATTATTAGCGTAGAGATTACCAATGCTCCGTACAGTGTTGACCTTTTCGCACACTGGAATTTATATGATGAAAACGATGCTGTCATTCTCAATGGCACGTATCAATTTCAAGCGAGTGGAACAGTGACGTCTTTTGACTTTCCCTTGAAGCATTTTTACAACGGCTCTCATTTCTATCGATTCGACGTTGAAATTATTGATGCCTCAAATAACATCATCAACAGTGAACAGCAGCATTTCATGGTCTTTGAGAATGCTCAGTTTCCGCCAATTTCCAATTTACTCGCATTTGGAGATTCATTGAGTGACATGGGAAATGGCTACAATTCAATACTCAATGTACCTGATGTTCCACCTTATTGGCAAGGACGCTTTTCCAACGGCCGAGTTTGGCTTGAATACATGTCGGACTCTTATGGAGTTACGACAACGATTGGTTCTGGTACTGCTGCGGGCGATAATCGTGCCTTTGGAGGTTCTCAAACTGGACAGGGTTTTTCTTACTTGTTGCTCCCAAACGTCGGGACTCAAATTAACAACTACCTCTCGAATGTCCAAACTACAATTCCTTCGGACGCCGTTGTATCCCTATGGTCTGGCGGAAATGATTTCCTCTATGGCACTGCAAATGCAAATACAATAGTTGCTAATATGGAATCACACATCCGTCAACTCGAAGCAGCAGGTGCAGACGAATTCCTCCTCCCCAATCTCCCGCCATTGGAAATGACTCCCGAGGTGATGAGTCGAACTCAAAATCAACAAAACAACATTGCTACTGAAGTCGTTCTTTACAACCAAAAACTCGACGGGCTTGCGAGTAATCTGACAGCTGAATTAGGTATTACGATTCACTACATTGATGCGTGGAGTATTTTCAATGATATTTTGCAAAATAAAGAAGCCCTGGGATTGACCAATGTTCACGATGCTGCATGCTCAGGTGGAGTCTCACTTCTCCCATTACCAATTTGCAGCAACGGAGACACTGTTGTGGCAAACGTCGATGAATACCTTTTCTTTGACAAAGCACATCCAACTCGTGTCATGCACCGTTTCATCGGAAGATATGCGACCGAAGGTATTGGTGAGCCAGATACCGATGGAGATGGAATTATCAACATCTATGACACGTGTTCATGGACTCTATCTGGTGCATCAACCAATCTTACAGGGTGTTCTTGGGAACAACAAGATGAAGACCAAGATGGCGTCGATAATCTTTTCGACCTATGCCCAAGCACCCCATTTGGCTCTACAGTCGATGCTGTTGGGTGTTCTGCTGAACAGAGAGATTCCGATAATGATGGCCTCAATGATTCAGTCGACCCTTGTCCATTTTCTCTCTCATCATTCGACTTTGATGACGATGGGTGCAGCGATGAAGTTGATCTGGATGACGATAACGACGGTGTTGAAGATAGCATCGACAACTGTCCAAAAGGTTTGATTGGCGTTCATGATGCTGATTTAGACGGTGATGGTTGCCATGATAGCGAAGATGTGGATTTGGACGGTGATGGTTTGACCAATGCTGAAGAGGATGCAATTGGTTCCGACAAACGAGATTTCGATACCGATGATGATTTTTATGGTGATGGAGATGATGCGTTTCCACTGGATGGAAGCGAATGGTTCGATTCCGATGGCGACGGATGCGGTGATAATACTGACCTGTTCCCTTTCGATGCCTTGGATTGCAGCGATGTCGATGAAGATGGTGTTGGCAATAATGCCGATGCCTTCCCAATCGATAGTACCGAATGGGCAGATTCTGACGCTGATGGTTATGGCGACAATAGAGATGAATGTCCTTTGATTGAAGGGTATGCATTCATTCCACTCGGATGCATTGACAGTGACGGTGACGGGTTTGGTGATACCGTTGATGCATTTCCACTTGATGAAAATGAGTGGAGTGACCGAGATAACGATTCAGTCGGCGACTTTTCAGACCTGTTTCCAGATGATGGGAGTGATTGGGCTGACAGAGATAACGATACATATGGCGATAACCGTGACTTCTTTCCCTTTGATTCAAGTGAATGGAACGATACGGATGGTGATGGTGTAGGTGACAATTCTGATGTCTTCCCACTTGATGCTACAGAATGGCTTGATACCGATCAGGACGGTTGCGGAGATAACATCGATGTATGGCCAAATAATTCGCTGGAATGTTATGACCAAGATTTTGATGGCGTCGGAGACAACGCCGACATATTCCCCACAAGTGCCTTTGAATGGCTCGATTCAGATGGTGATGGCATGGGTGATAACACCGACTTATTCCCTTTTGATGCCGAAGCACAATACGACTCTGATGGTGATGGAATAGCCAATGCTCATGACCCCTTTCCCGGAAATGCCAACATGGACTCTTGGTTTGATTTAATTCTTAGAGTCCTCATTCTCGTTGGGTTGGTTGCTGGAGGAATAAACTTCTTCCAAAGGCAAAAAGCAACGTCTGAGGGTATGAAATTAGATGTTTTTGAAGACCAAACTCAGCACTTCATGGAAACTGAAGAACCAGATTCGCAAAGGCCAACAGCACCCCCATCAGCAGATGCATTCCAATTTAAGGAGTGAGACTTACTCTTCTTCATACTTTGACGCTAATTGTGAATTCACCAACGGTAATTTACAGTAAGGACAGTCATCTTTTGAATTCAGAAGGTCCGGACGTATAGCAAGTACTGCCATACAATGTGGACATGCTGCTAACATTTCGCCTGGTTCTAACTCAAGACCTGGAATCTCTTCCACACGACCTGCGTATGCATTTTTGTAACCGGGATGGAAGTGTGAAAGCGAACGTCGAAAAGAGCCAAACATTGCCCAAGTAAACAAAAACACCCATAAAAGTGATGAGACATTACCTGTGATGACTGAGTAAAGTGCCGTAAGTGCATTGATTGCAAAGAAAGCACCTGCCAATCCAATGACTGCTGCGCCCAACCAATAGACCATCGGATGGCGGTTACGATAAGCCAGCCAATTGATCATCAATAATGCTGCCAATACACCCATAACAGTCGTTTGAGTGCTGTTTGAAAAACCATATACCAATTGTGAAACAATCAGTAAAATGATAAGGCTATCAACAAAGAGAATAAATGAAATTCCTCTATGGAGTGCAAGAAATGGATTGGCACTGTTGGCAATAGAATGAGGCTTCATGCCGGCAATGACCATCTCGTCTGCCCGGCCTGCCATGGTGAATCCTACTGCTCATGGTGTTTGAGCATTGCTCGACCTATGAACTGAGAAGAACGCCAATGGAAGAAGTCATGATGGAGACCATTCTCCCACTACCCATGGGGATTCGCGATACCGATGTCAGCATGCGAGGCGATAGCCTTGCTGGACAAACGGTCTTACTCGGTGTATCAGGAGGAATTGCTGCTGTAGATACCGTCCGCTTAGCACGTGAATTACGCCGCCATGGTGCGAATGTACGTGTCGCACTGACCCATTCGGCCCAACGAATCATCACTCCACTCGCTGTTGAATGGGCGACTCAAGGTGAAGTGATTACCGATTGGGATGGAAACATGGAAGTCCTTGACCAAGTCGATGGAATCTTGGTCGCTCCAGCCACTCGAGATACGATGGCGAGTTATGTCCACGGATTACAACACGGGCCATTGATGATGGCACTTAGTGTCGCACGGAGTAGAAATTGTCCAGTAATGATGATACCGAGTATGCATTTGGATTTAGCCAAGGACCCGGTAACTGACGATATTGTCGACGAAGTCAGAAAGCATGGAATCCATGTATACTGGGGTGCTGAAGAAGAAGGGAAAAGGAAAACGCCTCACCATGAAGAAATTGTAGCACGATTTGCACACCATATGAATTGTGTCAAATCAAACCGCAAAGAGGTTGTTGTCACTTTAGGAGCAACTCGTTCTGCAATCGATGATATTCGATTCGTTCAGAATACCAGTTCGGGAGCAACGGGGTTTGCAATTGCAGATGATTTGTACCGTCATGGACACGATGTGACTTGCGTTGCAGGTGTGACGTCGGTTCCAGCACACAAATGGCTACCATTGGTCCTCAAAACTCCTGAACCCCACGCCATGCTCAAAGAATTACAAGTTTTAGCAAAGGATTCGATCGATGCGTGGATTCATACTGCGGCAGTTCTTGATTACCTTGTAGCAAAACCTGCGGAAGGAAAAATAGCAAGCCTTCAAGGCACATTGAACATCGAACTTATCGAAGGTGAGAAGCATATTGAAGCACTCAAGGAATTATGTCAAGGTGCTGTACGTATCGGATTTAAACTCGAATCAGGAATAAAACAGAAGGACTTGATTTACCGTGCAACTGCTCAAATTGAAAAAGCAGGAATGACAGCAGTTATCGCCAACCGCCTCGAAGACCTCGGTGATAAAAATAAACCAAGAGGATACTTGGTAGATTCACTCGGAAGTCACTTTGTTTTGGAAAATACACACAAGATGTGTGAAGCAATTCGAACGTTCGTCGAACGAGGCATCTGAGGGAACACCATGCGTCGCTTTGCAATCATTGGTCATCGTGCGATGTCACAAGGAAAGGTGCCACTCAATGACATGGCTGGTGCTGCTGGACGAATGGATGTGCTTGTACGTGCATTAATGGCTGGATTATTGACAAGCCATGGAATTCGCCATGATACTGAGGTCACCCTCCATTTGATGGGTGGACCTGGACCTCCTCGTCGAATCAAATTTGTCGGCTCATTACTCAGAGGAGTCCATGCTGAAGAACGAGCTGTTGGAGGACAGATCGCTAAAGTCCTCAAATTACCTACTCCTGCACGTGGACATTGGGTCGAACGTTCTGCGGGTATTTTCGATAGCGGTGGTGATATCAGTCACACAATTGCTGAATGGAATGACGTAACTATCGTTTGCCTCGATGCTGCAGCACCTCGACTCTGGCAAGCAGATGAACCCTTACCAATGGAAGGCATTGCACATTCGACTTCGATAGGCGAATTTGGAGATATTACACTATCGGGTATCGATATTGGTTTTGTTCTGAGTGATGACAAACCATTACCAGAGGATGTCCTCCGAGAAAATATGTCGCTTCGGTCTCTCGGAGATACATGGCTACAAGGTCACATGGCCATTGCAGTTTGCCATTTTTTGCTCGACCAAGGGGCCAGCCTCAACCTCACTCAATCGTAAAGCCAAGCAGGGTAACCACCTTCACAGGACTTTAAGGCCCATGTCAGGAGTTTTTCATCAAGAGCAAGCGGATGAGTTTGTGGCCAAACCGGTAAACATGAAACACTCGCCTTTCCTTTTGCTACAACATCACAGTCACTTTGAGCGACTTGGGAATGGTCGATTGAAGCAGCTCCAATAGTAAATGTTGCCGTCTCATCCGACTCTATAGAATTAAATGATACTGCATCACGATACCAACGCATACCCAAACGAGTCGTTGAAACTTCACCGTTCCAGCCTGGAGGGACATTGAGGTTCAACATCAATTCTCCTTGTTGGAATGCTGTACGAAGGGCAGATTTAGGGTCACTTTCCCACGCTGGATGTTCAGGAACCTCTGGCCACCGGCTAAGGTGTGTGGCTGATAAATCCACTTCAGGTCGTCGGAGATTCTTGGGTTCATTGGGAAGAACACCAAGTGCTACTTCGATCAATTCTACCGTTGCTTTAATCGCATCTTCCATTCCTTCTAATTCGAAAGATGTAAAGGATGAAGCGATTGCTGGCATTCCATACAATCCAGCCTCTCTTGCAGCACCCATCGTCCCACTGTGATACGAATCCTGAGACATATTCGGACCAAGGTTGACACCTGATACAACGAGACGGGGGTGAATACCCGGAAGTGCATGTTCAAGGCCTCCATCAAGAGCGACAATCATGGTATCACAAGGAGTTCCTTGCAGTTCAAACAATTTTGCTTCTGCTTTCTCAGTATCCAAGCCCCAAGTCGTCACGAGGTCGTCTCTTGGACGTAGTTCCATTGGAGTTCCCAGATTGATTCGCATTCCAGCAGCAGAGTTGTTTTCATGTGGGGCAAAAACCACAACTCGATGACCGGCTTTGTTCAAGGCTTGAACCAGTAATCGAAATCCTGGTGCTTCAATGCCATCATCGTTGGTAAGTAAAATCCAACCTTGTTGATTTGTTGCTAACATCACTACGCCTCATTCTTCCGCGGTTGGCGGGTGTGTTTGATTGTTCGTATTGTCTTTATCGATTCCACCGTAGATGACCAAGAGGACCCCCACGACAAGAATGGGTCCACCAACCCATGTCCATTGCCCCGGAACTCCACTTCCGAAGAAAGCCCAGCCAATCAATGAACCAAGTAAAGGCTCAAGTGTAACACTTGTTGAAATGATAAGTGGAGATATGTATCTCAAACATGTATTCAGCCCTGTATGCCCGAGTAAACCTGCAATCAAGGCCAGTGCCAAAAACCATGGGAAATATTCGGCATCTGTCCACCCAATAATCCCAAAGGATGCAAACTCAGGCTCCAAGGCCCACGACGCAGGGAGAAGGAGAAGCGAAGCGAAGAGTGTAACGGGAAATGCGTAAAGAAAAATTGGCATCCATTCACGAAGTACTCGACCGCTGATGATGTAGCCGACCACAAATACAGCTCCAAAGAAAGCCAGTGCATCACCCCAAATCGTGACGGTGTGGTCGCCTTGCTGATGGCCTTGGTCCAGTAATGTGATCGCAGCACCAGAAAAACCAACTAAGGCACCAAGAACCTCAAGACGATTTGGTTGACGGTGACCAATGAAAAAAGTACCCAACAATGCCATTCCAACTATGATGATTAACGGATGTGCTGTGACAAATAACAGTGAATGAGTCAGAGAAGTCGCATCTAAACTGGCAACCCATGAACCAAAGTGTAAGGCTAATGCACAGCCACTGGCAAGAATGATGAGAATCGTTTTCGGTTCAAACATTCTTGCTTTCACCGTAATCTCTTGTTTCCGCCATTGGTAGACAAAAAAGGGTGCTAAAACAAGCGATGTGAGTTGTAAGCGCCAAGAAGCACGAAGCAAGGGTGGAACTGTGTCAACATGCTGGAATAGGGCGCCTGCACTGGAAACGCCGCATACTGCTGCAATCAGTAAGCCCCACACCCAGAGCGGGGCCTTGGGTGATTCTGACATACAGTTCACGCTCAGTTTTCGAGCACAGCGTCGACACTGTCTCCACCGATGACGCCAGCACGCTTGAACAAGAGATAGATTCCGCCACCAATGGCAACGTTAAGTCCGATAAATCCAACCATTCGAGCGAAATACCATGAACGGCTGTTCGGGTCACTTACCAATGTGTCAACAAAGGAGAGAATACTTGACTCGGTTCCAAAGAATGCTTCTCCCGTCAGTAGACCGGCTGCGACCATAAAGGTGCTCAACAAAAGAAGGGCTCGTTGCTTTTCAGCGATCGTCGCACCATCTTTTTCTTTGATTGCTTCAATCTTTGGACGAAGACGTTTATCTTCCCACTTATCTCGAGAATAACCGCCGATGAGCATTGGTAATGTGTGAGGGATATCCAGATACATTCCAAGTCCAAACGAAGTACCCATTCCAGTTCCCCATTCAACAAACATTCCAAGCAGGAATCCAAGTGCTAACAATTTCATGTCACCTTGTCCTTCAGCAAAAATGACTGAGAATGTTGCAAAGGCATTGGCTTGGGGCGCCATCAAATCGATGGTTCCATCTGCAAGTTGTTTGGAAAGGAAAATTGCAACTCCTGCTCCAATAATTGCACCAGGGATAACGCCCATGATGTTTCCTTTCGAGATGTGGTACGGGCGGTTACCGATGTAGAGGCTGTTTTTGTAATCCCCAATCACTGTTCCGGACATTGAAATTGCCGAACCGAAGACCGTTGTTCCAACCAGACCAAGAAGCACTGCATCTTGAGTATCGAGTTGAAGCAGGTCTTGAGCATTCAAGAACACACCTAATAACATGAGAAGAACAATGAAAGAAGTTCCAGATACGGGTTCAATTCCAGTTTCGCCCATGACTCGAACCGCAATCGCACCGAGTAAAAAGGTCGTCAGAATCAAAACTGTGGCGAATACAAGTGAGGCGAGAACGGAGAAACCACCGACTGTAAAGATGATGATCATAGCGAGGAATGTAATACCCATGAAGATTGGAATATGTTTGAGAGGCCATTCATACCAGCCTTTTCCTTCCATGTATTCTTGGCTCCCCTCGCCCTTGAATGCAGCACCGATATCAGCAAAGATGTTGACAAATGTTTTCCACATTTTTGCCAATCCAAACATTCCACCACCAACAATTGAACCAATGGCAATGGTTCGAACGGACTTTGAGAAAGCAATCATTTGCAATGGAGCGGAGCCTCCTGCTGCATAGTCTTGAATTGGGATATTGGCTTGTAGGGTTGCGTCATAAATTGGGAAGTTGAAGTAGACAACCAAGGGCACCAAGAAGAACCAGCCGACCAAAGTTCCGAGATTAACAAGGAAAGCAACTCGAGTTTTCATGAACCAGCCAATAGCAAACATCGAGGGAGTGAGTGCTACACCAATGTAGGTGTAGGCAAATGGATTCCACGCAGTTTCGGCGGACCAATGTGTATTATTGAGTGAAACGCCGTCTTCGATTCCACTCGGTTGATGGATTTTACCATGTGAGTAAAAACTTGCAAGCCCATAGTCACCGATGTGTCCGGATTCTGCTAAGAAGTCAAGAAGCGCCATTTTCTTTCCGTCAATCCACACCAATGGATATTCGATAAGGAATAACGCACCCATGGTGATTGTTGTCCACCAACCAATGGTTTTCAGTGATGCACGGGCATGTTCAACCGCACCGGTATTGACATCAGATGCGATATCCAGCATCTTTAGGGTTGCTTCAAAACCAGGCAGTGGCAAGGGGTCTTCAACCAACCATACCCGTCTAAAAATAATAAAATACATGATTCCAAGGAACCCTGCAAACATACTTGCTACAATTCCAACAAAAGCCAGATTAAACGTATCAGCATTGGTAATCAGTGGACCATCAGCTAAGAAATACCGTGGGTCTGATGCCAAAAGGAAAATGGCCGGGAAGGTGAAGATGAATCCGGTCGAGGCGTGGGTTGCCCCGGTCGTAGCAGAGGTTGCGATGTTGACTTCAGAGGGTGACCATTTGAGCGCCATACCCAAGAGGTAGGCGATATACCAAGCAGCAGAGATTGCCAACCCTAACTTGAGACCGATATAGGCAGTAACTCCAGAAAATATTGCTCCAATCGCAATGCCGTAAATCACCTTAGGTGTGCTCCAATGGGATACTTCAAAGGATTCTTTGACGTTTTTCTCTTCTAAATATTGCTCCAACACACCGGTGTTGAGGTTGTTGTACATGTCATTATCAAGCCATGTAAGCGTACCCTCTTCGATCGCTTTCAAACCCTGAGGAGTGACTGGTTGACGGTATGCTGATTTTTCGACACCCATTGATTTCACACCCGCATACGCTACGCGTACATCCCAAGGTAAGGCAATCCGTTTGAATAGGTTGCTGTTGTTCGTGGCTGATTCAGCCAAGGTTCAATGTTTAAAATTCTTCTCGAGTCGAAGATTCACGAATCATAACAGCAGGTAAACCGCCCCATACTTCTCCGGCTGGAATCGTACGATATTTAGGAACCAAAGAATTGCTGGCGACAACAGCATGCTCTTCGATGACAACGCCTGGCTGGACTGTGGCTCCTGTACCAAGCAGTGAACCTGTCTTCATGTGAATCGGAGCAAAAATCATTTGTCCTTTTTCCGCCAAATGGCCATTCATGATTGCGCCCCCACCAATCACACAGTCATCATCGATTCGAATCAATGCAGGGTCATTTAATCGAAAGGTATTGATTTGAGTATTTTTACCAATTTTAGCGCCACATACTCGGAAATAGGCATTTGCAAAAAATGAAGGTACAAAGTGTTGAAGACAAGGTTGAGTCGAACGTAGAACTTGTCCGCAGAAAGCCCAGCGCAATGTCGTGAACGATGTCAAAGAAACAATAGTTTTCTCCTTTATTCGAATGTGAAGAATAAATTGTAACACTGCTGAAAAGGCCAAAAGGCTGAGCGTGTAGACAATAAAAGAACTTGAAAGAACAAGTCCAGTTACGAGAGCTTGAGCCCATTCATGTTCAAAAGATATCAAGTCATTCGCCCAGTGATAGTAGACGATTGTAGGCGCAAGAGGTACTCCCCAGACCAGAATCATGACAGCAATCACAATAAAAGTGCCTACTGTTTGGAGGAATTGAAAGGTCTTCATGTTATTTCCTCCAAGGCTCACTTGATAATGTTACGCTACACGACATCGAGGATTGTCACGGTTGAATCAATCCGTCACTCGAGTGGAGTGGTCTCAGAAGAGACACCATTCGCTCGAGCAATTCGGTCTTCTTCCTCAGCAACACGTATACCTTCGTCGAGATCGATACGGCTGGTGATGAAGGTTCCCAAAAGAATGACAATCGTAATGGTCAAAATCGCCACACGGCTGTCATATTGGGTGCTGGCAATCGCATACAAGAACGTTCCAATCATTGCAGCGGACTTTCCAAGGAATCCAAAGAATCCAAAGAATTCTGAAGTTCGTGTTTGAGGAATCAACAATGTGAACATCGAGCGAGCCTGAGCACCTGCAGCACCCATTGCAACACCGACAAACATACCGAGTGTAATCCATTGGGCAGTAACACCCATTCCGAGTGGAGCCCAGACGTTTGAGCGCATCCAAGAAGCATAACCATCAGCAAGGCCACCTTGGTCAACGTTGGTTGGATGTGTATCACCAATTTCGTCGCTACCACTTTCGGGGCCTCCTACAAAGAGAATAGACCATCGATGGTCATTGGTGCCATTAAAGGCCGCAACGATTGCCGAAGCATTTTCAGCATCAATCGAATAAAGCGTTTCTGTCTCATCCGCTTGTCCATCAATGAGCATGGATATGCCAAATATACCGGAGCCGACAAGTAGGAAAGCAAGTAAAGCACCTTTCCAACCCATCTCGAGATTCTGAATATAGAGGATACCTGCACCAAAGGTAGCCAGAATGGCAAGAATAGCGATGCACATGAGAATTCCTGCACCCAACGACCCAGAGGACGTAGAGGTCGAAACATAATCAGTAGAATTCGTCGGGAAATGAGCCTGATAAGCATCACGGAATTCATTATCACCTGTACCTTCTTCGCTGATCCAGCCCTCGTATCCCTTATCGTACAGTGTCGTTAGGTTATACATTTGAGTCTCGTTATCCCAAGTGAAAGTGAAGTCGTACCGCTCTGCATCAGCTGCCTGCGGCTGTCCTTTCTCATCAACAGTCACAGAAGAATCAAGTTCCAAAGGTGCGAATCCTGCAGCAACGACGGCTACACAGCAATAAATCATCAAGGAAAGCATCAATGCGAATTTTGTACCCTTGGCAGTGGCGAGTTTACCAAATAACAACGTCATCGGGATTGCCACGATGTTAACTGTGAGAAGCAAATAGATATTCAATTGAAGACTCAAACGAAGTACGGAATCTCCGTATGCGCTTGCCATGCTGGCAATGGTATTGACGCCGTCATAGAACAAAAGATACGCAAGAAGATACATTGCCAAAATCTTGAACTTTTTGATTTCTTTGAATGTCGTGAACACTTGCCCATAAGCAACTTTGGTAGCATCCTTAAGCCCTCCCCATTCCATCTCATTGGGGATTTCAGGTTCTGGAGTCCACTTGAACATGAGGTATCCATAGCCCCACCACCAGAGTGCGGAGGTGACGAAGATGGTTGAGAGACGGAAGTTACCATCCCAGCCGAAAGGACCCAAGAGAATGATAAGGTGGAATATGAGCAGCATAGAACCGCCCATGAAACCATAGGCATAGCCCTTCGAAGAGACGTGGTCCATACTTCGCTTATCAGCCAAATAAGGCATGAAGGAATAGTAAATGACGTTACCACCGGTAAAACCAACCGTACCTATCACATACATGACTGCCATAATTTTGTAGCCTTCAGAACCAAAGTAAGGTGCAGCCCCCATCAGTGCGGTGAAAATAACACCAGCAACGGTATACCATTTGAGTAACTTTTTCTTAATCGGCATTTTGTCTGCAATCACACCAAGAGCAGGAGCAGTTACCACAACGAAAAGCATCGAAAATGTCAGAACCTTCGCATAGAATGCGTCACCAGTTTGTGTTCCTGTTGCATAGTTGTATAATCCAGACATCACTTGAGGAGCGATGACCGTCATCACAGTGAGCGCATAAGCTTGGTTTGCCCAATCAAAGAAATACCAACCCTTCAATGCTTTTTTATCTGGGTCACTCATATTTTCCATGGATGACTTAACTGAAAACGGTTCTGTTGCTGTTGCTGTTCCAACATCGGACATAACCTGTCAAGAACCCACTTGGCTTATGAATACATTACCGGTCAAAAGTTCAAATTGTGAGATTCACAATTTGTTTGAAAGGAGTCACTTCATCTTTCGATTTTGTAACGGCCAAGGGCTTCCATCCAAAGAATTTCTTGTCCAGATGCAACTTCGATTTCGGAGTCCATTGGAAGAATCATCATTGTGTGGTCTTTCATGTTCATTGCATGAACTTCTTCACCATCGATGTGGGTAACCATTGCCTTGCCTTTTTCGATCATTGGAACATTGATACTATCGGTGACTGAGCCAACGTGTGAGATTTTCTTCGAAGAGAACAAAGATACCAGTTCAATACGTGCCTTTGCAGAACCGTGCTTCCCAGGTTTTGACGTAGAAATGCTCAAGATTTTGTAGGCATGATCGTCGACAACGCAAAAGCGTCCAACTTTTAAAGTTCGAATTTCAACACGGTCTGTTCCTGGCATAGAATCCCTCTATTTGCGCTGTCAAGGTGCTGGCTTATCACCCTTCGCTCTTTTTTGAATTGAATTAGAGTTCACGTATATCGTAGCGTTGACCAGACTGCTCCATCGAATGGTTGAGTATAAGTGGGCATAATTGTAGGCCGACCTCATCGCTTGGAACAAGCTGGCCTGAAGTATGAAAGTTAACAAAATCAGCATGCCGAGGAAAATCGATTGGATCCACAGAACGTAGAGCTGATTGCATACCTGTATCGACAATTCCAGGGGCGATTGAAATGGCGCTTATGTTCGATTGTGCACCTTCAATTGCTAAGCAACGAGTCCACATATCGAGGCCTGCTTTTGCAACGCAATACGCCGACCACGACTCAACAGGACTCAATGCTGCTCCACTTGAGATGGTCGTCACTCGGGATTGTTGTGCACCACCCATATTCGCCATGAGGCGTTGTGTCAAATCTTGAACACCGATCAAATTGACATCGATTGAATGCGACCAATCATTGATTTCAATCTGAGCAAGTGGCGAAACGGGAAATATTGTACCAGCATTATGAACCAAGCCAGCAATCCAAGGAAAGTGTTGACAGATTCGTTCAGCCGCCTGCTTAATGTCATTGGGTTGAGATAAATCACATGCGATAGCGAAAGAACCGGGGCAACAAAGGGCAAGTTCCTCACCGATTTCATCTAATTCTCTCGATGGGCGAGCAAGGGCAACTACAGGATAGCCTTGGGCTGCAAGTTGTTGTGAAATTGCTCTGCCAATGCCTTTGGAAGCACCTGTGACAACATAAGGACCCTGAGCCATACTCTAAGCCAGTGCTGAGGGTTTTTGATTATGACCCAGTAAAGGTTGAACACAATGTTCAATCAAGCCTCGATTACAACTCATTCTTAGTTTTAACAGATACAAACGCAGCTCCAAGGAGTGCAACAATACCAAGAGCAGCAGTAAAGCCTGGGACATTCGAAGAAGAAGCCGTATTTTCAAGATTAACTGTAACAAGAGTTGTTGCTGAATTCGTGCCATCGCTCCATGTAATGGTTGCTTCAATTGATTCGTCGACATCGGCAGAGAGCATTATAATTGCAGCAGCACTTACTTCTCCGACGACTGGTCCGACTGATACATCATTGATTGAAAGCGTGATCGGGTCGTTATCAATATCTTGGCAAACTGCTACAATGAAATAACTTCCAGAAGGAACTGTAATAATTGGAGAGATTCCCGTCCCTAAGCCTTGGACAGAAGAAGCCCCGATGACCAAAGTAGAAACGACTGTGTCGCCTGTAATATCGACCGGTAAACCATCGACTTCAAGGGTGTAATAAATCGAACAGACGGGTAATTGATTGGTTGGGAAATCAGTCACATCATATGGATTTGTTCCACGAAGGTATTCGATTTCGTCTGCGAATCCGTCACCATCATCATCGGTATCAAGTAAGTCGCATGTACCATCGCTATCGAAATCAATTGGGATTGAAGTTGGGTTTTGGGTATCAGAACCACATTCAATTTCGATGCTGTCATCCCATCCGTCATTGTCACTATCTGAACAGCCTGTCGCATCAACGATACTACTGGTCGGAGTTGTCGGACATTCGTCGAATTTATCATAAACTCCATCTGCATCAACATCCGATATTGAATTTTGTGCCCAACATAATGTACTAATTAATGCGCTGTTAACTGCAGAATCAATCAATGCGTCAACCGCATACAAATCTACAGCGATGCATGCATTTGAAGAGTCTGCTAAAGCCTTGAACTCCAATAAATGCTCTTCAACAGAGTCTGTACCTTCGACCCAGGTAAAGTCTCCAGAATCCATTAATGTCAGAATACCCGATGATACATCAGAAACTTCCCACTCGATGGTGTAACTTTGACCAGCATCTAAGGCTTCCATGGAGACTGATACGGAGCCCCAACCATCAGGTTGAAGCTGCGCAATTGCGGATACTGTAGCATCATCTTGGTTAACCATTTCAGGTAGAACTGTGATTGTTGAACTGCTAAAGTTCGCCATCAGCATGGAATCAGTTTGTCGGGTCAATGAGCACTCCACACGGTAATCGCCTTCCGATGCCGGTGTAAAGACTGAATTTTGAGTGTTGACATGTTCAGGCCTGTGATTCCAAGTAGAAGTCATAGAATCAATGACGAGGAGTGTGCTCTCATCGATTAAATTACAAACTTCGACATACGAGAGAATGAATTCGTTACGGTGATCCAGTTCCCATTTCATGTCGATTATAAGATTCATATTCAACAATATTTGCGGTTGGTGAAGCATGTGTGCAGAAACGACTTCTCCACCAATCACAAAGTAACTGCTCTCTTCATCTGCACCATCTAATCGAACGTCTTGAATCAGTAGTTTCGATTCAAAAGCCATTGAAGCATTTTCAAGTTCCCATGTCACGTTATCTGCGAAATCTCCGCAACAGTCGGGAATGGCGATACTGATGACCTCTGTGTAGGAAGAACTGGTTGGTGTGAAATCAACTTCTCCCGAAATTATATCTTGGTCTTCCGGTGCCACATTGACCCAATACCACCAAGGTGTTCCAGCGCAAAAGGTTTCAAACAAACCATTTTCTTGGTATTCAGTTGCCAGTTTACATAATGAATAAGCAACAGTATAGGTGGTATCGGGATACAAGTTGGTTGCAACGATACTGAGTTGGATGGTTGAATTATGAGGATAGTAGATTGCATCTGTTACTGCTGTGTGCTGTTCATTGCCGGTATAATTGGCATCGATGACCATGAAAGTGTCACCTGTTTGTGTCCCCATTAATGTATTGTCAAAGTCACGAGTAAGTGAGCACTCGACATGATGTTCACCTGCAGATATTGGGGTTTGGGTGATGTGTACATTTGGTCTACCATTGTGACTCCAAGTTTGATTTTGCGTTGAGATAATTGCCCCTGTCGAATTCACTAAATCACACTCAATGGTGTAAGCAAGAACAAAACGATTGTTCGTATCAAGATACCAAGTCGTTTGTGCGGTTGAAGACATTCCGATTAAAATCGCACTACGATCATTGGATGTAGTACTGCTCAAGAGTTCGCCACCAAGTATAAACACATTTGATAATTCTGAGAACAATTCCACACCCAAAATGTCGAGATGGACATCAAATGTTAACGAGGAGTTGGGGAGAGAATCAACCGTCAACATCCCGTGCGTTGGATAATACTCATACGAATCGCCACAACAATCAGGAATTGAAACGGTAATCACTTCAGAATGAGAGGAAGTTGTTGGTGTGAAAATAATTTCTCCATTTATCTCAATGATTTCAGATTCATTTACCGTAGTTGTCGAGGCATCATCAGAAACGCCATACACGACCTCACTACCACATTCGAATACATAATTGGAGATCTCATCAGAATACCAAACTTGGGAATTGCAAAGTGAGTATGTCAATGCGTATTCCGTACCAGGATACAAATCGGTCAGATTAACATAAAGTGAAACTTCTGAGTTGTGGTCATAATACTGTTCATCTGTTTCTGCAGTGAACGCTTCAAGTCCAGTATAGTTCGCATCAAAAACTGAAAAGTTCGCCCCTGTTTGAGTTGCCAAAACAGCATTATCAAAATCACGTGTGAGGGTACAATATGGACGATAATCACCTGCAACACTCACTTCTAAGTGGAAGAAGGGGTCGACAAGGTCGCCGCCGCCAGACCAAGTCGAATGGGATGAGGTGATGGATTCATTGTTCGCATTCAACAGGGAACAGTTCGTTGTGAATGTAAGAATTTCCAGTATAGGGAATTCTAATTGGAAGAATGAATGAACACCGTAACTCATTCCGACCAAGAGGCCACGTACATTGGGCGAAGAAATACCTGCTGCATCAGCACCCCCTCCTAAAACAAAGACATTGCTGAATGCGGAATTAATGGTGACGTTTTGTGAAGTAATACTCACATCAACTCTCATAGTCCCATTGTCAAATAGGTTCGAGGATGAACTTGTCCCACAGCAACCAGGGTCTTCTATTGAATGCGTTGTTAATGTGAACATGTTTCCTGAACCAATATCTATGGAACCAGTCATCTGTGGGAATTCATACTCACATTCCAGTTCCATTATTTCAGCCTCAGAATTCCAGTTCCCTTCAAGAATACAAAGTGAATATTCCAATGTATATTCTGTAACAGGGTCTAAATTGGTTGCCATAACAGAGAGGGTAATGTTTGACCCTCGGTCATAATAATCACTGAGAACATCAACTGATAGACTTTCATTTCCATTTGAACGGGCTGAGGCGGCATCGGAATTAGGAATGTTAAGAACGCCCAATATTCCTGAGGACAATAAGATGAAAGTAAGAAGTAAACTTTGGCGACGGGTAGATATATCGGTAAGGGGGCTCATCGAATGTCCTAAGGCTCGGCGAATAATAAGTTATCTCTTTCAGTATTAATTCCACGGTCGCACCAGTGGAGTCAAATTATGTATTGAGTCATCTATTTCTTGACGTACCAGTTTATATTCTTCTTGACCTAATTGAAGTTCTAATTGACCAATCAATTTTCTACAACGCAGTGAATTCTTCCCTGACATAGCAAATACTGCCAATAAGAACCGATTTGCTCGTCGTTGTTGTTCTTCATTCGCCACATCATTGGTCCTTTCAATTTCACCAAGTAATTCTAGAACTCGAATTTGATTTGGGTGAATGAAACGTGCTGTAGTAATTTGTTCTTCCATTCCGGCATGAACAGCGTTTCTAAGCCCTGGTTGTAAGTTTTCTAATCCCTCGGGGAAAGCATGTGCAATTAGTTTGGGTGTCAGTTCACGACCGACTAAACGAGAGCGCATATCTCTTATCATTCCATTCATTCCAAGCATATTGAGAAGAACAAAGATTGGTAAAGAAACCAATTCGACATAAGCACGAATCGATACTCTTCCAAGAAGCCGAACCCACATCCGTCGCAAAATCATTTTAAATACGGCCGCACTTACCAAAATTCTTACTTTTTTGAGTACTTTACGAATCAACAATCCCATTTTACCAATTTTTGCCAAAGGGTCGATTCCAAACATGCTACCATGGAATCCTGGAGCCCCTAAAGCTGCATGTACGAGCCAGTGTGGTATGGAATTTTCAAGTTCAACTTGTTCAAGTTCTTCTTGTGGTATTCCAAGTATTTTCGCCATACGTGCAGCAGTACTCAATGAATCACGATAAAGAAACATCAATTCAAATGCAGTTGTTAGAGTGCTGGTGAGTGCAATGATAATCATGAACCACCAACCACTCAAACCTTCAGCACCTTCCCAATCCGATAGGAAAAAGGCCATTCCAACAACGATAAATCCTGAAATCAGTCCTGAAAGTCCTGCACGTATTACGACTAGTCTGGTCAACTTATCCATGCGTAAGTCTGCCTCTTTACGATCTGGAATTGCTTGTTCGGGTGAGGTTCCAACTGTTGAAAGAAAACGGCCAATCGCCCAGAATTGTAACGTATCCTTGAGCCCCAAACGCTTCACCTTCAGTATGAGAAGAAACCTTGACCCGTTTTACGACCGAGTTTTCCTTCAGCAACCATTTGGATGAGAAGTGGTGCTGGTGCGTATTTATCATCGCCCATGCCTTCGTGTAATACATTCATGATGTGAAGAACTGTGTCCAGTCCAATGAGGTCACAAAGTGCTAATGGACCAATCGGGTGGTTCATTCCGAGTTTCATGATGCCATCAATTGCCTCAGGTTGGGCTACACCTTCTTGAAAGGTCAATATTGCTTCGTTCAGCATTGGGCACAGAATACGGTTGGACACAAAACCTGGCGAGTCGTTGCATGAAAGCGCGGTTTTCCCCATCTGCTCCGATGCTTGTATGACTGTTGCATTTGTTTGCTCACTGGTCGCTTTACCGTTGATAATTTCAACCAACTTCATGATTGGAACTGGGTTCATGAAATGCATTCCGATTACTTTGTCAGGACGATTTGTTGCCTCAGCAATTGTTGAGATAGAGATTGAAGAAGTATTTGATGCAAGAATTGTTTCAGGCTTGCAAATGCTGTCAAGTTCTTGGAAAATACTGACTTTGAGGTCGAGTATTTCCGGCACTGCCTCGATGACAAGGTCACAATCCGCACAGACTCCACGGTCAATCGAAAGGGAGATTCTGGCACGTGAAGCATCAGCATCTTCTTGAGTCATCCGTTCCTTTGAAACGAGTTTTGCAAGAGACTTTTCGATCGCAGCGATTCCTCTATCGACGTATTCTTGTTGAATATCAATCATGGTGACTTGGTAACCCGCACAAGCAGCGACTTGTGTAATTCCATTCCCCATCTGTCCGGCTCCAAGAACTGCTATTTTGACGATACTCATCTCACTCACTGTTCAACGCCAACACGAATCAATTGATGAACTTGCCCAAAGACCCGACTTGATTTTGTCAAGCGAATACGCTGAACAACTGTGGAAGAGGTAGCCCGACTCGGATTTGAACCGAGGTCAACGGGACCAAAACCCGCTATGATGGACCCCTACACTATCGGGCTATGATACACAGGCGGTAGACTCACCCTTTTGTTTTTGTCGGAACTCCATTATCAAAATTAATCAAATAAGAAGGTTCTGTAAATCCTCATCATCGATTCGCAGTCGTGCGCTTTCAATAAATTCACCGAGTGAAAGTCCATACTCATCCTGGTATCTTTCGGCTTGAAGGGCCATGTCCAATTTATCGAGTTGTTTGACAAATTTTGCCTCGGGTGTTTTGCCTTGTTCATACTCTTCAAACAATGCAACCCATTCGGGTGCCATTTCAGTCATCGCCTTCAACTCATCAGCCGCTTTTGTCGATGTATCATCGTGTGGAGTGAGGTCGCCCACACGTACTTCTGGAATATCATGGACAATACACAGTGAGAGCACTCGAGCTAAATCCAATTCCTTTGGAGCGAGTTTAAGCGCAAGCATCGACATACCCCATGAATGTGCAGCAACTGATTCAGGTGAAGGAATTCCTGCTCGAACCCAACCTGTTCGTAGGACATTTTTCAAACTTAGAATCTCTTTGAGTTGGTCTCGCATGGTTACGCCATGAGACAAGACCTCAAAACCTCAACGCCTAATTCGGTCATATGAAGACCGGTAAGCCGACATGGTGGGATGATGCATTCACAGCCCTATCCCAAGATGAGATTCTTGGCGCTGTTGTCCGTTCATATCCAAATGAAAGCCTTAATGGCAGGGGTGACCTGTTCTCGACCTTGATTCGTTCGATCGTTGGTCAACAAATTTCAGTCATTGCTGCTGATGCTGTCTGGGGACGATTAGTCGAGTGCATTGGGGAAGTTACTCCGGACGCAATACGTGCACACTCGCCTGAAGAACTGGCTTCATGCGGTCTTTCTCGCCCAAAATCAAGCTATATCTATGGTCTTGCCTTGGAGTCAAAGGCATTGTTACTTCAAGATTGGAATGGCCACACAGATGAAGAGTTACTCAAACATTTCACCCAATTCCGAGGCGTCGGGCCTTGGACTGCAGAGATGATTCTCATCTTCACTCTGATGCGCCCAGATGTCTTTAGCATAGGTGATATTAGTTTGATTCGTGCTGTTCAGCAATTGGTTCCAGAAGCAGATACAAAGGAGAAAGTTTTGCGAATTTCCACACGATGGGCACCGTATAGAACAGCTGCTTGCTGGTATTTATGGCGGATGCTTGACCCAGTACCTGTCGAATACTA
>Ga0209090_10000158_pt1 | contig 40751 bp, 28 predicted proteins | sample ArcticOcean_MG_C_9_FD_187432 | JGI IMG/M metagenome (GOLD analysis project Ga0209090, IMG submission 187432) | Marine microbial communities from western Arctic Ocean - ArcticOcean_MG_CB2_152 (SPAdes) (version 2) | ecosystem: Environmental > Aquatic > Marine > Oceanic | place: Arctic Ocean... | reverse complement strand
AAAAGAACCACTGATTAAATGACTCACAATAAACCATTACTTCCGGATTGCAATCCGGAAGTAATGGTTTATTGTGAGTCATTTAATCAGTGGTTCTTTTTAAAGCGTTCAATCGGTGGTTCTTTTTTAAGCGTTTAATGGTGGTTCAAAAAACATCATAAATTCATAGTTTCAATTTTAAGTTTCATTTCACCAATGGCTTTCCCAGGATTTAATCCTTTTGGACATGTATTTGTACAATTCATGATTGTTTTACACCTGTATAATTTCATAGCATCATTCACATAGTCCACGCGTTCTTTTGTAATTGTGTCTCTCGAATCTTCAATCCAACGATACATTTGCATTAATACAGCCGGACCTAGATATTCATCTGAATTCCACCAATAACTAGGACACGATGTTGAACAACATGCACATAAAATGCACTCATACATACCGTCGAGTTTTTTACGATCTTCTACACTTTGCATGTATTCTTTATCCAATGTCTTCTTCTCACCGTGTAACCATGGTTTTATTTCTTTATATTGATCATAAAATTGATTCATATCAGGTAAAAATGCAGATATCAACCACGATTCTATTAAAAAATATAAACCATTTGGAATATTCATAACAACTTTACCACTTTCATATCATATTTTAGGGGGTATGCGTCATTTTATATTAGATGCAAATCCTAAATTTTTAACAAATAGGTCCATGACTGCGAACTCTTTCTTATTATTTACATCGAGTGCATTATTTAGTTCTGCTATAACATATTCTTATTCATATGATTTACTATTTATTCAAAAAGATAATAAATTGAATAATTAATACATGAATATCATTCGATATTTATTATTATATATTCAAATATCTTACGGGCTTCACAATTCAGGTAAAATAAAATTAACACCCAAACAAGATAAATATTATGATTTTATCCATTCTAATAAATATGAACTAATAATTGCAACTGGACCAGCAGGAACAGGTAAAACGTGGATTGCTTGTAAAAAATCTTTAGAACACCTAAATAATGGAAATATAGATAAAATTATTATTACTCGTCCAATTGCAACTGTCGAAAATGAAAATATAGGTTTTCTCCCTGGGAATACAGAAGAAAAATTTTCACCTTTTTCACAACCATTATTTGATTGCTTTCAGAAAGATACATCAAAAAAAGATATAGAAATGTTAATAAAAAATGGTAAAATAGAAATATGCCCCCTTGGATTTATGAGAGGTAGAACATTTGACGATGCAATTATAATTGCAGATGAAATGCAAAATTCTTTACCATCGCAAATGAAAATGTTATTGACTCGTGTTGGACATAATACAAAACTTATTATTACCGGTGACGTATCTCAGTGTGATTTAGATATTAAAAAAAACACAGACGGTTTGTCACAATTACTACAAAAAATAGAAGGAGCCTATCCTGATTATTCTGAAATGTTAAAAAATGGAATGGCAACAATCGAATTCAATATAAAAGACTCAAAAAGGAGCGAGTTCGTTCAGAAAATTTTAAGTATTTATTCAGATTGAGAAACTTGTTTTTCAATAATCTTAAGAAGGATCTTATAGAGAGCCTTAAAAATTTTACCTTCTTTTTTCTCATTGATAAAAGGTATATCCATTGTTTCATTCAATTCTTTAAGAAAAGCATCTTTAAAATCTTCTTTATTTAACATATCTACCATCGCTTCAAGTGTCGCTTTTTTCATTTCAGACGCTACATCTGAAGCTGCTTCGGATGCAGAATTAAGCATTGCCTTTTTATTATCTGACATATACGGTTCAATACTCCAGTATAATCTTATATTGTTTAATTGTCGAGTTATATGGGTTTGAATATGTTATAATACTCACCAGAAGTATCATATTTTGAATCTTAATTATAGTGTTCTGAATCCGAATCCAAAGTATCCGAAGTATCCGAATCCAAAGTATCCGAAGTATCCGAATCCAAAGTATCCGAAGTATCCGAATCCAAAGTATCCGAAGTATCCGAATCCAAATCCGAATCCGAAATATCTTCATTTAACCCTTCTTTATCAAGTATATCTAAATTCTCTGATATTCTTAAACCATCCGCATCTTCTATTCCAAAATCTATTTGATTCCCGTAATCATTTAATGACAAATACATGGCAGACATTGTAGTTTCTCTTAAAACAGAAAAAACAACATAATCGTTTACATTATATAAAAAATTGAAATTTTTGTTTTTGTATTTTTTTATAACAGTGTCGTCATTTATTGGTTCTAATATAATATCGTTATAACCATCCATTTTTGCCCAATTAATAACATTTTCAAGAAGCCCATCTATACCATGTCCAAATTTAGCACATAAACAATCTATATATAGTGTTTTTTCTGAAATTTTATGGGCGATAAGAAACCCTCTCATGCTTGTAATTACTCCACTCTGAGGATATTGATACCAAATAAAATAATCATCATTATTTTTAACTTTTGATAGAAGTTTTTTTAGGTATTTTGTATTTATTTTGTCACGACATAAATTAACACCTTTATTTCTTCCTTTTGTCCCCTCATCAAGAATAAGTTTATTATAGTAGATTTTGGTAGTTTTATCTTCTTCCGGAAAAAAGTCAGAAGTTGCTCTAAGTACTATTCCGGCGGTACCTTTATTTTTTTTCGGGTTTACTTTCTTACGAGAAATAGCCATTTTTTTTGATTTTTTGTTAGAATTTTTTTTACTAACTATTTTGCGTCTGGTTTGTTTACTTTTCATTATTATTCTATTAATATTTTATTTCTAATCAATATTTATTTAAAAATGATATAAAAATAGACTATTTCATAAATAACATATAAAGAATGACATGGACAGATGGAGCTCTTTATATCAACAAAAACGACATTATTTTTCAACAAAATGAGCTAAAAAGAACATTACCACATAATTATATAGATTCATTATTCGACGATCTAAACGAGAACATCAATGATTATGAACTTTGTGAAATAATAAAACCTATGCAAAAAAGAAAAGCACATGTAACATTTCCTGCATTATGGGAAGATGGAAATGCTATATCTCCAGATGATATTTATGAATTGATAAGTCATGTTAAAAAAGTATATGACAAAATTTCTCATATAGATTTTTGGGAAGAAAGTTATGATGTCGGGGTAATGTCTAACGGAAATATAATCCAAGTAATATTTCATTCGATCGAATGTCAAACAGTATTTGATATGGAATCATTATGGGATGATATCTCTAATGAATTTACATCATATCATACAGAAAGACTATGGGGTCTACGTATATCATATGAAATGGATATATCCATAAAATGGTATCTATATTGTCAGGGGAAAATGAAGTCATGGAGATCTGTTAAAAGTTTTGAAGATTCCTTGATAGGTATTTATACTTAATAATTATCATTATTTTCATCGTACCAAATTTTCCCAATTTTTTTAATATCTGACCATTTTATGAGTGGTCCTCTCCATCCAATAGGTGTTTTAATATCGAAAAGTTTCCAATGTGTCTTCATATTTAATAAAGGACCTATATCACCTTCTTCGGGTAAATAATCATTTACCAGTGGATACCAATTATCTTTTTTATATTGTATATGAAATCCTTCATTTTTATTAAATTCCAATTCAATATTAGATTTTTTATAGCCTGTTAACTTCAATATACCATATAAATTAGTATTATGTATATACGATGCTTTTTGATTTTTAAAAAAATGTGTTGGTAAATATACTTGATTCATTTTATTGTTTTGTAAAACAACTTCGAGAACATTTCTATCTAACATAACCAACTCGGTTGTTTCATTGTGATTCATTTTCAATAAATCCTCTATGTTTAACCAATACTCTCTCGATGATTCAAACCAATCTCTAAATTCAAGTGCATTCTCAATATCTTTTGGAGGAGAAGGTATTTTACGACAAACATACTCTTTTATCCATTTTTCATTTGGATTTTTTATCTTACGATATCCTTTTGGAATCTTTATTGCTTCGTCGTTAAATTCACCATAGCTAGATACTTGTTCATGTACATATCCAGACACTATAGACGGTATACCCGAAATTTTATCTATTGTGAAATATGTATCATTTGTTTCTCTTCTTCTATAAACAACGTATTTAAGCAGACATTCTTTCAAATTTAATTTCATTATTAACAATTTTTTTAAAATTTAAATTGATAAAAACGCAGTACTTATTATATACTATGTAATAATATGGATACGGAACTCACATCTGGGGATCCACAGGCATCAACCATAATAAAACAAACAACAAAACCTGAAAAAGGTGCTATTAAAAAAATGAAACATTCAATTGCTCACTTCTTGATAGACTTTAATGTAGTACCGTCATCAATTGCATTTTTAATTGCATTTGTTTTTAGAGATTTTGTAAATTCTTTAAATGAACGCCTTGTACATCTTTTTATCCCAGTAACAATTGACGATTTACTTACTAAATTTATCACTTTAATTTTTACAATTGTATTCTGTTTGTTATTTGTAAAGTATATATTTTATGGATTATTCCATAGTAATGAAATTGTAACAGAAGTCGCTATTAAAAACGCAGTCACCAAAAAAAGAGAAAGTCAAGTATTAAAAAAATTAAAAAATATAAAAGAAGTATAAGTTATAATTTTACGATAGTGGGTATATTGGTCATTAAAGTTTTGAATTCGTATTACATATCCGCAAATAATATATGACTTAATAAATAACTACTCAAAGGTACATTTATGTTATCATCTCCGAATGGTATAATCTCAACAAAAGATACTATTCCTGAATGTAAAATAATGTGACTTAGTATTCTTAAATCTATTTTATAATTATACGAACATAAATGAATCATACTTCCTAAAATCGAAAATAAAAAAAATGCACACGTTCCAACCAAACTCTTATTTTTATTAAAAGACCACTTCATTTTTCCATATCTTCTTCCAACTATATCGGAAAAACCATCTCCATATGCCATATTTGTAATCGCTAAAACACTATGTATATCCTTCCATCCTATAAGATTTAAAATAAGTAATACACAAATATATATAAAAGGTCCATTCCATATACCACCATTGCTTACTATATTTAGTTCTTTAGAATCTCTAGATATTAAAGATTCAATCTCTTTGTTCTTATTCAAATATAATCCTATTAAAATAAATATTGGCACTAGTGTAGAAGAATAATGACCTATATCTGTATTACTATAAAAATTCCATGATTCTAAATATAAAGGTCCTGAAAATATGTGAATTACTTTTCTTGTTATGTTAGATTCGATATTCCATTTGTTCTTTATATTCCAACCCAAAAATAACGACGATGATACTCCTAATAAAGATTCAGTTGCAATCGATATATCATGAATATAATCATTAATTCTAAATCCATTGGATAGATGTTTAATATGTTCTTGAATAATAGCTTGCCCTATGGTGTACATTACTTTATAATTATTTGTATTCGTAGTGTTACATAATGTTTAGCTGATGCATTAAATACGGTCTAATTTTAATAAAAATAAATATTAATGTATACTCTAGAACTTACCAAAAGTCTTGGTCGAACTGGTAATTGTATGTTATGTGTTATAAACGCAATTCATTTTGCAGAAAAGTATAATATATCAACCGTCAGTTTTATTGGAATGTGTTGGTGGACTACACAACTCTTACCAAATCAACCCAATGAAATAATAAATAAAATGCAGATAGATATACAATCTGAAAATAACAAACCAGTTCATAATGTTGCCAATATTCTTAAAAAAAGATGCTCTCTTATATGGAATAAATCTAAAAATCAGTTCGAATCTTGGTTTTGTGGATTTTATTTAGGGGATATGTCATTTGAAGATAGGATAATTATAGTTCATAAATATATTAATCCTATATTCACCTTTTCCCCCGTTACATATTTAAAAAGCGATGACCTTGTAATACATTTGAGAAGTGGTGATATTATGAATTCGGGACATGCTGTATATATACAACCTCCATTACAATTTTATGTTGATGTAATTGAAAGTAAAACATGGGACGATATTTATATTATAACCGAACATGGAAATAATCCTTGTTTTAATTCTTTGATCAAGAAGTATCCGAATATAATTCACTTTTTAAATGATAAAAAAAATCGTACTGGTGGAAATGGACATGGGTTCAAATTCGATATGGAAATACTTATTTCTGCTAAAAATTTAGTCGTATCAAATTCTTCTTTATCACCCCTCATTATTCAAATGAGTTACGTAATAAAGAATGTGTACACGCCTTCTTTTTATTTTAGAAGTAGGGGGAAGCATCATGCTAGAGAAAATCAAATATGGTGGACCAATGGTTTAAAAGATAAAAAGGAACAATTCAAAATAAATGATATACAATTTCATGTACTAGATTATGACAAATATGTAGATACTTCTGAACCTATATATAATTATCATGAAAAAAGGTTCAAGAATTATCTTATAAATTACCAACAAGATTATGTCATAGAACCATTCCAAAAACCAATAAATACATCTATATATCCAAATTTAGAAATATCAACAGACACACTCTCGTCCGAAAATATTAACATTCCAAGGTATATGGATCTACATAAAAATATTGCGTGTGTTATTGCAAGATATAATGAAGATATATCTTGGTCCGAAGATTTTTCAGAATATCGTATCATTTACAACAAAGGTCTCCCAAACCTTAATATTCATAGTAAAAATATATGTAAACTGAAAAACATAGGAAAGGAAGGAGATACTTACTTAAAATTCATCATAAGTAACTATAACAATTTACCCGAAAATAATTTGTTTTTACAAGGAAACTTATACGATTCTCATTGTAAAAATTGGCATACAAATAAGGAAGATATCTTATGGATTATAAATAATATTGATAAAATTAATACACACAAATTTAGATATATCGGCTTAAACAAAACAAGAGGACGTCATGGGTGGAATACTTTTCATAATTTTCGTGATCCATTTGAATCATATAGATCAAATCAATTGAAAAACAATTTTATACTAACAAAAAACAAATTGCCACTTTTATTTTGCAAAAAGAAAGAGAATAATGAGCTCGATACTAAAATAATATGTAATTATTGTGGTATGTTTTTCGCATCAAAAAGTTCAATATTATCGCACCCTAAGGATTTCTATATTAAATTAAATGTTTTGTTACTGAAAGATCAAAATTATGGGTTTTGTCTAGAAAGATTATGGAAACATATATTTGATCCAGAAAATGATGAAATTATTAATATAGATTATGTCAAAAAAATTTAAAAACCAATAATTTTGAGATACATATTACAATTATAATATGGGAGGTATAACATTTATAAAAATTATGGCAGATTATGTAATGTAATTTTTAGAAGTATACCTGTTAGTATTATAGCCGAGAATCAAGATTTGAAAGTAGAATATGACCCAAAATATTATAATTCAATAAAGAATGAATTAGGATTAAATTTGTATAGTATTATTTAAATTTATTAAATTATGCAATCTTTACTTCCACGTTGATTTTAATCTACGATAATGCACATTATACGGAACTGCCCAATACGATTTTAATCTATTCTTATTGATAACTCTATTATAATTATGGTCACTATGCATAATATATGGTAAAAAGGAATCTTTTATTTTTTTAATACGCTTAGAATTTATTAAAACAAAATTTGCACCTTTACTTGGGCTTGATGGAATAGATCTAATAACACTTTTTCCATTCACATCTCTATTAGGATTAAATCTTGGGTAACAATCTGATAAAATATCACTATCAAACAAAATATCCCAATCGTTGTCCATGTCCTTTATATATCTCTCCAAAGCATCCATAACATTACCGAAAAACTCTATATTATCTTCCATAATAACTCCCATTTCACAGTCAGATTCCAAAATATCTTTTATTGCTAAATAATGTTTGTACGTAACGCTCGTTTGACCCTTTGTTGTTTTCTCGGGATTTGTACAACATTCTTTATGTAACTTATCCGATACTAGCTCTTTGTTGGGACTGCTTATTATCTCTACTTGATCTTTATCAATTCCATTTGTAATAAATTCATTCATCATAAAATTATATCTATCTAAATCACCATTGTGTATCAAATAAAATTTAAAACGGATTGATTTTTTTAATGTCGAATCTACCAAGTATGAATCTAATTTTAAATTTTTAAGAAGCTCCCAATTATTAGGGTAATCTCTATAAGTATCATCAAAATATAGATTTTCATAATCTCTATCAAATATATCCTTTTTCGTTTTAATACGTTCCTTTAAGAGATCGATGTTATTGGAGATTATTTTACAATTTTGCATATTGTGATGTGAAAAATCAGATATTTTACTCAATATTTGTTCCTCACCGCCAAAGTAACATAGATGCCATCCCATAAAATGTTTTTGAACATGAGGTAATTTTTCTAAAATTTGAAATTCGTCTTTTTCATTAGAAGTATCCATGTTAAAACGTGTCATCCACGAATAAGGGAATATTTTTAATCGTTTTTGAGGTGTCCATTCTAATTTTCTTGTTAATTTCAAACTATAACAAAAATGTTTTAATCTAGGAACAACCGATATATCTTTTGGGAATTTGTTCATAAGATTTACTATCTCCTTTTCTTTATAAATTTCATCTACATCTGCTACAGCAGAGACATATGAATCTTTAAACGTATCTAAATTATCCCGTATATATTGAATACCAAATTTTCTACTCGCGAATTCTAAACCAAATCCGTGTTTTCGGTTCACATCATTATACACAATTATATGCATTTTATGTTCCCACTTCTTGAATCGTTCTTTATTATTTGTTACAAATAGCTCTTTTCTCTTCCCACTAAATGTTTTAGGTGATTCAATGATTACAAATAAATCAGTAAAAGGATCGTGTTCTGTTAGCCTAAATTCTAACATATCCAATTCATTGTTCACTAAAAAACAATCGATCAACATTAAAATTTAAAATATTATAAAACATAAGATTTATACTCAATTTTATAGCAGTTTTTATTATTTACAGTCACAATATTCATATTCATCTATAATTTTATTCAATACATTGTATTCTCACCGTATTTGGAATTGTTTGTGCATCTTTAAACCGCTTAGTCCCGATAAATTTCTTAGAAGATATTGACATAGAGTACGGGTTCGCTGGAAATAATTCAATACTATTGTTTCCATATTTGAATTGAGTCTTATAGTTAGAAAACGGGTGTTTATATCTTTTTAAATAAGTTTAAAAATAACGAATAGTAATTACAAATAATGGTATATGATCCATCTCTTGCAGCACTCGCTAAGTCTTATAACTGTGATAAAATGATTTGCAGAAAATGTTACGCCCGATTACCACCAAGGGCTAAAAATTGTAGGAAAAAAAAATGTGGACACACAAATCAAATTCGTATTAAAAAGAAGCTTAAATAACCAAATCCTTTTGGTATTAATCAAACGTACGTAAATTATGTGCATACAAACTTGGACAACAACTGGCGTATAAACATGTTCCTATACTACATCTACTATCATTTGAATATGCATATGAATCGTCTCTTATTTCTCTAACTTCCCATATAATTCTTTTATACGGAAACAATTTGACTACTTGATCAACATAAACGATTGTATAACCTTTCGACAATATCGACTTTTCATAGTATTTATACATGTTACATCTAAATGTAGATGTTATTGTACCGTCCTTCTGAATTATACTAAGTCGAAGTATATCTCTACATACTTTAATTTGTTCTTCCTCGATATTATCTGCATATACGTTATACATATTACCTTCTTGAATAAATACTATTGTATTTTTACCGTATTCAGATCTAAATTGTTTGGTTAGCCTAAAATACTCATCAATTATATTAGACATTGTGTATTACTATTCGTCTATATTTTTATGAAATTAACAACAATTGCCTATATTGAAAATGAAATAAAAAAATTATATTTGTTTTTTGTGTTTTTTAGTTTTTATGGGTTTTCGTTTTTTATGGGTCTGTACTCATAACGTATGTCTTTAATCATCGTCGATAATCGAGGAGTCTTTACGTGAGTTTTTCTTCCAAAAATCGTGGATATCATCGACTCTCTCGGATTCTTGAGGCGAGTCCTTCAACTCTTGGATATCGTCGACTCCCTCGGATTCGTGAGGCGAGTCCTTCAACTCTTGGATATCGTCGACTCCCTCGGATTCTTGAGGCGAGTCCTTCAACTCTTGGATATCGTCGACTCCCTCGGATTCGTGAGGCGAGTCCTTCAACTCTTGGATATCGTCGACTCCCTCGGATTCTTGAGGCGAGTTCTTCAACTCGTGCCAACGCTTCGCTGCATCGTTACGAAGAGCCTTCATAGTGTCCTCCACTCCAGATTTCAGGCTTTCTTCCTTGATACTTTTCGAGTATTCCTTGAAAAGGGTGGCCTCTTCCTTTGAATTCTGATGCAACGTGTTGTACGGTTCACGATCATCATCAGATAGTGTCGCCCAGGCCTTGTCGGCTTCGGTGCGGCATGCCAAAATTTGTGCCTGGCCGGCTGCACTCCACAAATTTTGGCATGTCGCCCAGGCCTTGTCGGCTTCACCAAGAGCAATGTTACCCTTGAGACCGCTCTTGGATTTGAATTCTTCGGTGAAGAATTGCTTGACAGACTTCGCTCTCGGAACCTTAATGACGTCGGGTTTTACTTTCGACACCTTCTGCTTAATGGTTTTCTTGGAATCTTCGTAATCAGGGTGTTCCTTTAAGAACTCTTCCTTCGCCTTGTTGAAGTTCTCGGTCGCCGTCGCCAACCAGTCTTTCTTCTCAGCGTCTTCCATGACTTTCCACGCCGCAGCAGATTCCTTCATGCACTGCTGTGGATTCTCTATCTTTCCGTCTTCCCCGCGAGCTATCTCGCGGAAGGCGTTGCAGTAAAGCATGTAGCCTGGAATCTTACGAGGTAACCCGTCCTTATTGGTAGCAGGAACACCAGACCCCCTTGTCTTTAAGCTAGGTAATTCCATGTCCATGACTCGCTGAGCCATTTCCTTGTTCAAGTCTAGCATCTTGACGATGGCCTTACGGTCACACGTGATCAGTTTCTGAACTTTCTGGGAAGTCATTATGATTTGTATGAGTGATGATTCTCTTTTAGTTTTCTATGTTTATGTTACCATTCCACAAATAGAAAAACTTAAGGACTCAGAATCATCATTTTTTTATTTCTATCGCTAAAGATATTGGTCAACATGAAGAACAGACTCCATCATATTCTGAGAATTAGTTGAATTGGATTGAGTTAATGAATCATAATTATTAATAGATTCATTAATTCGTTTTAGTAACTCTTTTTTTGTTCCTTCATCGCAGATTCCCATACCCGCACATATTTGTTTAAGTTCGGTAACTTTTAGTTTTGTTGAAATAACAATTCGAGGAGTATTCATTATTTTTATTATTAAAAATTAAATCAATTCATTTTTATGCTTTACTGAAGAATATCATATTCTCCCCAAGAAGATATTGCTACATTATACATCTTAAAGTCAGATAATTGACCAGGACAAGTGCCGCTAAACCAATTCAAAATCAACACCAGCAGTAAAGACATAAGTACCATACGCGTAAGGACCATTCCCAGAATCATAAATACTTATTAACTCATCACGAGTTGTTGGAACATTTCCATTAACCGAACCATCAAAATGCGTTATCAAATTATTTAAATATGCATAACCGGGACCATTGGGTAGGGCTTCTGGTTCTGGCTATGGTTCGGGTTCGGGTGAAGCTTACGGTTCAGGTGGCACCACAGTATAAACAAGAAATTCACCCAGAGAGGTACTATATGCCGTATTAACATTTAATCCATTAATATCGGCCTTTATACCTGTAACAGTTATTGGCATGTGAAATGAGAAATAAACTTCTGTTGGTACTGCTTCTTGTCCATCTACTTGAGGATCTCCTAAATAATATGGTGTGTTGGTAACATGAGTTATTGGACTATAAGTAGCATTTTCAGCATCAGTGATATTGTTAATTGCATCATTCGTATAAGATATTTTCCAACTTCCACGGCGCCGCAGATGAACATTATCGGTTGTTATGGTTGGATTTGGCCATTTTAATCCAAATCCACTTATTTCATTTTGAAATCCAGTCTCTTTATAGCCAGAATATTCCAAGGAATGGAATGTAATCGCAGCTCCCCGACCAAGGCCTGGGCGATTTCCCAAAAAAGTCTCGCTAACACCAGCACCATTATCGAATGCTATGAAAGTATTGCCACCACCTTGTACTACAGTTGTAGTTATCAAACGCTTATTTGCCAACATATTTTCCCATGAAGTAAAATCATCATATTTCTGAATTGCTATTATAAACTCATTTGAAGAAGGTATATTCTTTGCTATCATCTTATAACGAGTATTTGATTCAGGACCATCCGCATCACCGAGTGCGCTGGCGTGAACGACGCTCGACGATGCCGCTGAGGTAACGATTACCCCCCCATCACTCCCTCTTATTTCAATATAATAATTAGTTCCATTCCTGCAAATTTGTAAGCATCCGCGGCCATAGCTTTGATGCCCCCAACCAAGTATTCTTCCATAAGCATGAGATAACGAAAGGTTTGCCCAGGTATAATCAACTTCAATCTCAAATTCGTTTAACCAATCCATAAAATAGGTTTCAAGTGTTACAACCGAGTTCCCACCAGTAGTGGTTACTTCAGATTCTAATTGATATACATGTGGTACGACTCCGTAGTTATAAATACCTATAGTTTCATCAGTAGCATTCGCTGATATCCAGAAAGTATCTGGATCTCCATCAATAACATGATTAAAATGATATAATGAATTATTGCTACGATATCTATGGCCCGCATTTGATGTAACTGACGCCCACGAAGCAAGCAGTAAATTAGATACTGCTGGTTCTGATGGTGGAGAACTTATTTGAGACATAAATAAAGTTGCGTAAACAATCAATTCACCTAAAGCTACAGGATATTCAACACCGGTATTTAATCCGGTTATATCTATCTTTAATCCAGTGATATTTAACGACTGTTCTAAAGCCAAATATACTACGGTTGCTACATTTTCTTGTCCATCCGTTTGAGGATCACCTACATAATAATTTGATGCAATATTGTAATATACAGCCGCTTCTGCATCACTTATACTTGTTATATTATCCAAAGTAAACCGAAAGTGCAAAGTACCACGGCGAGAAAGATGAACATTTTCAGTCGTCACGCTAGTATCAGGCCATTTTAATCCAAATCCCAATAATTCAATACTTTCATTAAAATAAACACCAATTGTTTCATCTGAATTACCACCAGATATCCAGAACGTATTTTCGTCTCCGTCGTTTATGTTATCATAATGATAGGTGGAATTGCTATTATAGTATTGATTACTTCCATCTGTCGCAGATGCCCATACGTTAATTTCTGAGTTTGGAATACTATAATCCGAACCACTATAAGATGAAATAGAAATTATTTCCAAAGACTCTATCCAACCAATCAATGGTCTATCATAATTACGAGCAGTGTTTCCCAAATACATTGTATAATTATAAATACCAGTTGGTGGACTAAGAGCACTTAAATCATTTGTTGTTGTGTTTCCTGAACTTATGTTTCTAAGACTAGACCAATCGCTGAATTCAGCATCTGTTTGGTAAGATATTTTTAATATTTGAGTAGCCACATCGTAATACACAGACATATAATAATGAGTATTTGTTACAAAATTACCACCGGGATTCTGAGTATTTCCTCCATCGACGTAATTATTAACCACTGTTGTGCCATCAGGATGGATAAAAACAAGTTTGGCGTCTTCAAGAATCTCAATATATCCATTATTACTTAATGGTTGAGTACTGAATGAAACAACCCTGTTTCCGGTGCTTGTTGTCGTCTTTTTAAACGATGCTCTTAATTCCCAATCAGAATCCCAATTCAAATTGAAAGTTCCATCACTAGTATTGTCGTATGTTATACTCGTTTGATCTCCTGAATGTGAATATACTGTTTTCGCAATATTTTGAATCAATCCCGGAGGTTCTGGTTCGGGTTCTGGTTCTGGTTCGGGTTCCGGTTGTGGTTCGGGTTCTGGTTGTGGTTCAGGTTCTGGCTCTGGCTGTGGTTCATATGCACCCATCAAATCGCCACCCGGTTGCTCTCGGGTTGCATAATTTTGAATTTCCATAACAGTTTCTATATCCATGGCTTTGTTAAAGATGATGAGAGACGTCATTTCACCCTTTGCATAATCGTTGGCAGCGTGTCCACCAATTTTGAATGAACTTTGTAATTGATTTGTCTGAGCTTGGTTGCTTAACATCGGACAAATGCCATAATATTTACCACCAAAGTATAGATCAAACGAAGAGGTGTTTCCATTATAAATGTATGTAATCAGTGTGAATTCATCCGGCGACAAAGCACCATTATCTCGAATACTAGTATTATAAGTTGTGATATTTGCACCACCATCTAGCAACCATAACTGTTTTTCAGAATTTTTTTGAGCAATACGAAAAGCTGGATATGCATCTATTATAATCGTTCCAGTACCAGTGGACGTATGTGGAGAACCAACTTTGTAGTAAAAACTTATTGTTGTGTAATCAGAAAAACTAGGCACATTCCCCAAGGTATATAAATGATTCGTAAATATTACAGTAGGACCGTACTCACTTGTTCCCGTTGTTTCAGTCCCAGTAATAATCCCGTTGTTTGAACCAACCTGATCTACCAACTGAGTACTATTGACACTTCCGTCGTAATAATGTATTATATTTTTCATTTTACTCCACGATGGACGTTGAATACCATTTGCATCTGGAGCAACATATGTCCCATCTAAATGATTACCAAGATTACCTTTATTAAAATCATGAATAAATTTATAATCGTTAATATCGTCAAGTGGTTTGTTTTTAATCACCAACGATGCTAAATCTCCAGATGGTTGTTGGTTAGAATCACCATGTCCAGCAATAAGTTTTTTACCAATTTCCCAATTTTGAAAATTCATGGAGGCACCGCCACCGGTAGATCTATAACCAACATACTTATTGTTTATATAGTACGTAACTCCTCCTGTAGTGGTTGTAGTTGTAGATCCGCTTTCGGCAAAAACAGCAGTGAAATAAAACCATTCGTTGTTTCTAGGAGAGTCAAACGTGTAATTAAGTGTTGCATAATTTCCTGCTACCTTAGCCATAAAACCAGTATCACTTACCATACCAATCCATAATCCCATATGAGCAGCGTGTCCACTTTGTTGATGGTGAACTTGAATAATATGTCCACCAGTTTGATCAGGATTGTTCACATTTCTCCAAATGAATGATAATGTCCCCCCGGTTTGATTCGTACATTCTGTTCTAAATGCCGGTTGTGTTATTGTGTAATAATTATTTGGTGTTGTTCCATCATTTGACCCCAAAGTTACATAATCACCATGAGTAGCGTCTGTTCCAGTAATTGAGTTGCCTCCGGATATTTGAATATCATCATCATAAAGACCGGGGTTTAATATAACTTCATCAACAAGTCTATCATTATTTGTACCAGTATCTCCATTAAATGCCCATACTACACCTTCCCAAAAACTAGGTGGCGGTGGAGGTGGAATGTAACACATCTCGCAATATTCTGTTCCTGGTACAGAACAAACCGAATGTCCTCTTACAATGAATTCACGTATATGAAAACTCCCGTTACCAGACGATTTTTGAACTATCAAAACAAAAAGATCATATGTGTTTTCATAATTCACACTAGATTGTGTTCCAATTTCGTAATTATCACCATAATTGTTACCTTGATTATTCACATCAAAACTTATTCCTGGTAATGTTATTCCAGATTCAGGTAACGTTGTGCTCATAGCAGTTAGGTCAACATCAATACTTTCATGTAAAAGTACTTTTGAATTAATAAAAAGGTCATTTGATGCATAAACTCTAAAAGATACGGGTCGATGCGAACCATGTATAATTGATATTTTTGTTGGATATATTCTTTTAGGTAATTTCAGAGAAATATATCCTCCTGGATAATCATCTGGTAAATAACCAGAAAATGATGTTTGTTGTGAAATACCACCTTCCCAAACATAGTCGCCATTACCATCATCTATATATGTATTCGTACCCCCCGTGTATACGCTGGCGCTATCAGTAGAAGGAGATGACAAATTAAAGGCATAATGAAGACCAGCTTGAGAATGAGTTTGTTCTGTAATTATTTCTATTGCTCCGCCACCACTATAATACGGAAGCATATGATATGTCGGTGCCGAGTAATACCATCTACCCGTTCCAGTATGTATTGATTCTGATGGCCACAATTGATGGGCGTTCAAATTAACAACAGAAGGAGTTGTACCTTCTTTTTGACCAATAACTAAAAACGCATTGATAACCAGACTTGTACCAACTGCTTCCGGTACAATTAAAGCATATTCGTCAAACATATTCTTTTTCGCACAAGTATTACTTTCATCAAAAATTTGGAATCGATGCCCTTTATAAGAACCACCACTGGGCATAATAATTGTATCACCTTGATATACTTTAGTTCCATCATTTTGCCACGTTTCGTCACCCCAGAAATTGTCTGTATATGCCAATTGGGTTTGTGTTTTCCAATTATCATTTGACGCAAATACATGCATTTTTCTTATACCTTGGTTACAATTGTACCATACACCTGCAGATATAATATAAATATAATTCGGATATATTTTATGTGGAAATTTGATTCTTATAAAAGGACCATCAATTCCTTTTACACACGAATAACCCGCAGTTTTATAGTTTCCACCAGTACCGTAAATTGAATTATAAGTACCGTCTGAATTAAAACCTGATTTATAATAAGATGTATATTGATAAGGTGCCCATTTTGTATATTTGCTTCTATATGCGTTCGCACAACTACCAATAGACCCTTCAAAAGGTGCGGAACACATCCAATATTCTCCATCTGCATAACCCGTTCCATATATACTACGCGTCATTGCCGATCTTTTTTCCCAATTATAATCACCTACACCAATAGGGTTTTCAAAAATTTTTCCATAAGACAAAGGAGATAATCCTGGATCATTACTAGATTCATTGCTTTTCGGGGGCCAACTCGTCTTTTCAGCTAAAGGTATATTATTTGTAAATGGATTTATTGGATTATCATCAGTAACATGCTCACTCGTAGAAAATTGCAATTTATTTTGACCCCCCATATATCCATGATTGGCACAATGGAAACTGGCAGTGCCAAAATCTCCTTTCACATATATTGTAACTCTTCCAGAATAATAATTGACACCCGAAATTGCAGCTGCACCTGTTTCAGCCGATACACCGTTGTACCAAGTATCGTCTCCATAATATTCAATATTTGTACCAGTTTGTTCTATACCAATAGGATGCGATGCTGGCACGTTTTCAAGTATCCATGTTCCTACGCCAATTTCAACCGTGGGAATTGTAATATATTTTTGCGAACTAGTAAAAATGTATATAAAAGATTCCACAGACACTAAAATTCTATTATCGCCTATATTTGTAATAGGTAAACTATATAATTCAGAAGTATTACTCTCATATTCTTGACCATGAAGAATCCATGTTTCGAATTTTATGTAACTAGAATATCCTTTGTTAACTACCAAACAATATGTATCAAAAACATCTAATTCAGAAACAGAAGATACGCCGCCTTTTCTAAAATCAATACGATGTCCAGAACAAACATCTGCTACATCAAAAGAAGAAATATTAGAGTTTTGAGGGTCCGTTATTATATCTCCAGGATTGGGAAAGTAAGTTGGCTCGCCATCAAACTCTTCTTTGTGCTCATATACAAGTGTCCAATCATCTGCAGCTTCTGTTAAATAAACCCTATTTGCTTGAGTACTTGTATCCAAATTACTATTTTCTGAACGCCGTCCATAAATTCTAAAATCCTTGAAATTATGATTACTAAACCAAGCTTCGCAAAACGTAAATCCAGTCAAATATATTTTTTGGGGTAACATAATCCACGCCCACGTTCCCAAATATCCATCTTTAGTATATCCAAGAGTAGGGAACGTAGAATCATTTGGATTATCATCATAAGTACCATCACTGTTTCTGTTGAAATTAGTATAATATCCAAATCCACCATCAGAAGTACCTGTTTTATAATTCTTTTTCCAAAATACTTTGCCAAATGTATTGTTTAGTCCATTTTTATTTCTGTCAGCTCTAAATTCATGAATACCATTTCCGTAAGCTTCACCCGAAACGTCTGCCATTCCACCTTGAGATAACGCCACACCCCACATTGTTCCATTTTGACCAATTGAATGTAAATCTGTATGTGTTGGACCATATGGATCATTTCCTCCATTATTATTTGCGACTGCATCTGGATGACTTTGTGATCCGTCACCATATCCATTTTCCATAATAGGCCACAATTCTGCAGATGGATATTCACGAACATTCACATTCAGGTTAACTCCAACAGGAGGTTCTGGCTCTGGTTCCGGTTCTGGTTCGGGCTCGGGTTCTGGTTCTGGCTCTCCTATTGCAAAAGCATGTTCGCCATGGGCTTGTACTAAAATATCTATAGGCACAACTGTGTCATAAATAATCAAACTCGCCAAATCACCATGGAGTTTATGAGATGCTGAGTGAGTATAAGCACCTATATATGTTGCACTTTCATCAATCCAACCTGTAGTATGCGAAGCAGTATGAACTTCGTGTTCATTGATATATACGTGTGCAGTTGTACCATCATAAACCAAACTATATATAAACCATTCATCATTTTCTGGTTTATTAGCGGGTGCCCAGTGACTTGCATTTCCTGTCGTATTATAATTACCAGTCATATACCATTCGCCGCTTTCAAAACCTTTAATATTTAACCCTCCTTTATGAACAGCAAATTCAATATGTCTTCCAACTGCAGACAAAACACATTGCCAATCCGCATTTATTTCTGTTCTTATAATAACACTTATTGACAGTTTATTAGAAGATATTGCGGAACTTAAATGTGAATTTATTACATAATGATGTGATGACATATCTACGTAATTTCCATAAATAATATCAGTTCCAATTACGGGACTACCAGTATTTATTGTTGCATTATAAGTTCCGGTCTTAATATCTACTAAGTCATTTCCATACACCGAACCATCAAAATGTGCTACCACATTATCTCCATATTCAAAACCAGGTCCACGTGGAGGTACAAAAGTTGCGTAAACAATCAATTCACCTAAAGCTACAGGATATTCAACACCGGTATTTAATCCGGTTATATCTATCTTTAATCCAGTGATATTTAACGACTGTTCTAAAGCCAAATATACTACGGTTGCTACATTTTCTTGTCCATCCGTTTGAGGATCACCTACATAATAATTTGATGCAATATTGTAATATACAGCCGCTTCTGCATCACTTATACTTGTTATATTATCCAAAGTAAACCGAAAGTGCAAAGTACCACGGCGAGAAAGATGAACATTTTCAGTCGTCACGCTAGTATCAGGCCATTTTAATCCAAATCCCAATAATTCAATACTTTCATTAAAATAAACACCAATTGTTTCATCTGAATTACCACCAGATATCCAGAACGTATTTTCGTCTCCGTCGTTTATGTTATCATAATGATAGGTGGAATTGCTATTATAGTATTGATTACTTCCATCTGTCGCAGATGCCCATACGTTAATTTCTGAGTTTGGAATACTATAATCCGAACCACTATAAGATGAAATAGAAATTATTTCCAAAGACTCTATCCAACCAATCAATGGTCTATCATAATTACGAGCAGTGTTTCCCAAATACATTGTATAATTATAAATACCAGTTGGTGGACTAAGAGCACTTAAATCATTTGTTGTTGTGTTTCCTGAACTTATGTTTCTAAGACTAGACCAATCGCTGAATTCAGCATCTGTTTGGTAAGATATTTTTAATATTTGAGTAGCCACATCGTAATACACAGACATATAATAATGAGTATTTGTTACAAAATTACCACCGGGATTCTGAGTATTTCCTCCATCGACGTAATTATTAACCACTGTTGTGCCATCAGGATGGATAAAAACAAGTTTGGCGTCTTCAAGAATCTCAATATATCCATTATTACTTAATGGTTGAGTACTGAATGAAACAACCCTGTTTCCGGTGCTTGTTGTCGTCTTTTTAAACGATGCTCTTAATTCCCAATCAGAATCCCAATTCAAATTGAAAGTTCCATCACTAGTATTGTCGTATGTTATACTCGTTTGATCTCCTGAATGTGAATATACTGTTTTCGCAATATTTTGAATCAATCCCGGAGGTTCTGGTTCGGGTTCTGGTTCTGGTTCGGGTTCCGGTTGTGGTTCGGGTTCTGGTTGTGGTTCAGGTTCTGGCTCAGGTTCTGGTTCCCAGGCTCTCATTTCTCCTGTGAATTTGTAGAAAATATTTTTCATCGATATATTGGTGTCATTGCTATCAGTGTTTTCTAAATTAATTAACATAGCATAATCTCCCGAATCCAAGAAATTTTCTGTGTTAAAATCATCTTCGTCGTATGTTTTAACATTAAAATTTTCATTTAAATCTAGTAAACTATCTGAATTATTAGAATCTTGTATCTCATAAGATTGACCTAAAATATTGCTCCCACTGGTAACGTATCCTACATTTGTATCAGAAATCTTTTGGATACGAATATATAGTTTCGCATTTCCATCAATTTCGTCACACGTAAATTCATTAAACGTCAGGTTGTCAATTCTATAATTATCGGGTATGTTAAATTTCAAATGGTCATAATGATCATTTGTTTCTTTATTCCAGACAAGGTGATTCTCGATGATCATGTCGTAAGTGTCTTCTATGGTATCGTAAATAGGAGTTACTTCGGTTGGAGGTGCATCTATGTATATTAAACCAGCATAATCAAGGATTTCCGGTTCTGGTTCCGGTTCGGGTTCAGGTTGTGGTTCGGGTTCCGGTTCGGGTTCCGGTTGTGGTTCGGGTTCAGGTTCGGGTTCAGGTTCAGGCTCAGGTGGTGTGTAAAGTGGGACCGCGTAATTATCAAAAACCAATACAGATTGTGTAGCTACAATTGCAGCTGTAACATCGACTGTTAAATCTGTACCCGAAATGAGTGTTTCTTTAACTGCTTTTGCGGTTTTATGCATTTCTAATAATCGTGTGGATACATCTCCACCATCATTATCTGCAAGAGCTGTTTTAATTACGCCAACACATGCAGACAAACCGGTTGACGTTTCTTTTAACGCCTCTATGTCAACACCGGCTTCAACAACTTCATTCGCAGTTGTTTCAATCACATTAGAAATAAATGATGTGTCCGTAAAATCAATACTAACTGTGGTACCAGAACTATCACCAGATGACTCTACAACAGCAGCACTTATTGTCGCTGATATTGCTTTTTGCATCTCTAATTGTATTTCTTCAGGTGATTTATTAGAATTACCCGAAAGAACAGATAACATCCCCGACAATAAAGACTCTATTTGTAAAATAGCAGAAGAATTTGCAGTTGCAGACTCCGCGTCAACAGATGTATCATATGGGTTTGTATTCATATCCTCAATACCAAATGCAGTCTCAAATGCAGACTTTTGACTTTCATATGCTTCAATGTCAACTATTCCATCCGACGCCTTCAATCCAGCAGCTAAAATGGAAGACAATGCGGTTGCCTGTACGGGTACATTTCCATTTCCACTTTGTCCGATGGCAGAAAAATTCTCCCCAATTGCAGATTGTTCGAAAGATAATGTATCAATTCCCAAAGAATCAACACACGATACATGAATCTCATAAATATCTATATCGGGCCATCTCCAATACGGCACCTCATAAAAACCATTATTATCCGTTCGAATCTCTCCTTCGTAATCATCATAAAGTAAACTTCCTGTTTCCAAATCCTTAAACACAACCTTCCAATTCATCTTGGGTCCACTATTCGCACCCCCTACACCTGTCGGAGGGGTCTCGGGCTCTGGTTCTGGTTCGGGTTCTGACTCTGGTTCGGGTTCTGGTTCTGGTTCGGGTTCTGACTCTGGTTCGGGTTCTGGTTCCGGTTCGGATTCTGGCTCCGGTTCTGGTTCCGGTTCGGGTTCCGGTTGGTCGATGGTATTTTCGGTTACATTTATAGATAAATTATCGTCTATAATAGCACAACACTGGTTTACTTGTAATAACCTTCCCGTGTATTCATTTTCAAATGAACAAAACACTCCATTGAGAATGCTATAAGGGTACTGCGATCCAGAGAATATTAATAACCTATATTCTGAATTTATGTAATAGCCATAGTATTCCCAATTTAATAAATTATGAATTTGTACATTTGTAGGTTCTACATCAAATACAAAATATACAGCCGTAACTTTTCCGTGACCGAAATATATAACTTCTTTATTTGCATTAAAATTAAATTTGGCAACAATCAATGGTTCGGGCTCGGGTTCCGGCTCGGGCTCGGGTTCTGGTTCCGACTCAGGTTCCGGCTCTGGTTCGGGCTCCATTTCTCTATCTTGTAGTGTAATAGACGACGTGTTCAAAATACTATTTATGTTGTCATTTTCATCTATGGCGGTTATAATAGAATTTACTAAAAAATTCTCAGTCAGATTGTCTATATTAATTTTGTTTACTCCGAAAACTCGGGATGTTAAAAGTATAGACATATTATATACAAATATTCTTTAATCGCAAAATTGGCCATTATCCTAAGTCGATGTCCCTTTTCATGATTAGATATAATTCTTATATATTATCCAGGTGGTTGCTCTAATTAGGATTAAAACCAATGTTAAAGATAGTGACCATACATTGCGTCTCTCTGATTCAATCTCATAGAACAAGTATTTATCTTGTAGTATAATTAAAAACGTGCTTAAAATACTTCAGGTTCGGGTTCTGGCTCGGGTTCTGGCGGATATGTTATATATGTTTCATTCCCTATAGAATTTCTATTTGTAAATAAATCGGCTATTTGACTTGCGGTGTGTAATCCTTTGTGGAAATTGAATTTTTTTAATGTAAAATTACTCGTGTACGTCGTTCCCGCATCGTCGTCTGCATCCATGCCGCCAATAACCATGTATCTCACGATATCTCCCGGGATTCCTTCTGTAGTACCATATGCTCCATCGCTTGCACCGTCGAAGTAAAGCTCGTGATACAAAACACCATTCTTGTAAAATCTTGTGGTATTTTTCTCAATACTTATACAAATATGGGTTTCGTTGTTATTCACTAGTATATTGTTCATATATACAAAATCTCCCCCAGTATTTGAATTACCACTGGTGGTCAAATTAACAGCCTGGTCTCCAGAAAAATTCGCCCAAAAGAAATTATGACTTGGTGTCATACATCCTGTTCCGAGGTCTCCTTGTGGACCGGCGTGTGCATGTGGTTTGGGATATTGTGAGTTCAATCCATTTATGCCACATGAAAAATGCCTCCATTGATAAAAGTTCATATTATACGCATCAGTATTTTCAATATCGTAAATTCGGATAAAATTATTTACTGTACTATTTCCATTGGAACTCCAAGAATCCATATTGCCCCCGCTGTCTCGTTGATTGTTATAAATGTGGCTAAAATAAATCTCTACAACACCTTCACCACCCACATCACTGTCAAAACGGAAGGGTTTGGTAATAACCGTATCTTGGCCAGTTACGTTAAGGCCTTCTGAAGTAAGTTGATATTGTCCTTCTTGTAAAAAGTTCTCTATATTTGGATTACTAAAGTCTAGGGCAGCTTCCATCAAATATGGTATTATTGGCTCGGGTTCCGGTTCCGGTTCTGGTTCAGGTTCCGGTTCAGGTTGTAATTCATACAATCCTTCGCCTATAATGTATTTCTTCATGACATCTATCGCCTGGTCTACATATGGATACGTTTCATTTGTAGAATCAAAATTTTGATTTTGAATTGCTATATTGTATATTTTATTCTCATCAATTGAATATCCATCGGTACTAGATGCATAAGATTTAAGATACACAAGATCATTCAAATCTATAATATTATTTTCGTCAATATCACCATCAAGATATACCATAACAATTTCGTACATATTAATTCTCTGGAAATACATAGTAGAAATAGAAACAATATCGTACCCGCAATTATTGTAAGCCTGACCTCTCTACTCTCATCGTCAAATGATACAGTATTATATAAAAGGGCAATCTTAGTTGAGTCTTAATAATATTTCATTCATTTGGTTTTGTAACATGACGATTTTCTGTTTTTCTGATTGTAATTGTCTATCGAATTCTTGAACCGCTGCGGTCGTAATGGTAAAAATTGCATTTTTATCTAATAGATGAAAGTCATCTACAACATGACCATATACAACACATCTCGTTCCATCTTCTATTGCTTCTATATTAATGTTATCTCTTAACATTTTTGGTATTTTTATTGTGATAGCATCATTTGAACTATCTCTAATATTTACTTCGTAATTTGAATCTTTAAGACTAATTTCAATTAAGTCGTCAACCTTCAAAATGGTTTGTTCAAATGGAATAACTAGTTTTAATTTAATAATATCATTTCCAAGGTTGTAAACAGTAGCTACTTTTAAAATATTCGGGATAGCTTTCTTTACTAATACCACAGCATTCGGCAATACTTCTCTAACTTCTTGTGCGATGAACCCCATGACAGTCCCTGGTCCTTTATTGAATTTGTCTTTATATTCGTATGTCTTGGGTTGCAATAATCTTACTTGTTTTAATGCTTCATCGTCGACAATATCTTGTATATTTTCTTTTATTCGTTCATCGGATGAAACGAAAACAGCCCAGCATAATATATGGTGGTTGACGTATAGTCCAAAATAATAGGACGGAGCATCAGCTTGGATGGCACCATGTTTTGTGAAATAATCTGCTTGAGCATCTGTGAAATTCACAGCGGTGCCCGTCGCGGCAGCACCCCCTCCATACAATTTAAGCCCGTGGCCCGACGTTATAGAGCCGGTAGTTAATATCGATCTGCGTCGCCCCGAGGCGACGCCCGTGTATTCTGTATGGCCGTACAAATGACAGTTGCACGCACTCCGGGTCCACTGGAATCCGGAGTCCGGCCATTTAAATACACCACTTCCTTGGATATAAACGTTATTTGGAGAAATGTCTGTATTAGTGGCTACAACTCCTTGTGCACCAGCTGGACCAGCAGGTCCTTGAGATCCTTGAGATCCTGCTGTACCGGCTGGACCTTGAGGTCCTTGAGGTCCTTGAGATCCTTGAGATCCCTGAGGTCCTTGTGGACCAATATTTCCCTGAGGTCCTTGTGGACCAATTGGGCCATTATTTATTGGTAAAGTGATTGATGTCAATACAGAACCATCTTGCGTTGAAAAAGTAAGTTGAGTATTATTTAAAGTGACATTGGAAACCAGTCCAGCAATATTATTAGCAACAACGGTTTCTGTTTGTGTTGAAGTATAATAACTCGATAAATCTGTAGGAGGAATCGCCTCTAATGCAAGTACGTCACTTTTAATAACATTAATATCGGTTATTAATGGATTAACAATATCTATAATAACAGTGTCATCGTTATCTTTCACAAACACTAAGTTGGTGTCGTCGTCAATATAACAATTTTTAAACAAGTGTTTTAATTTGTATAATCCTTCACCTATTACATATCTTTTTATAACATCTATAGCTTGATTTACATATGGGTACGGTTCATTTGTAGAATCGAAATTTGAATTTTGAATTGCGAGGTTGTATATTTTATTCTCATCAATTGAATATCCCACTGGTCCCTGAGCATAAGCTTCAAGATAGCTTAAATCTGCATCACCGTTAGAATCCCCCATTATTTTTATTACACATTTTAATTTAATACATATTTTCATCCAAGATATACCATCAATATAAAATATAGGGTTGGCTCAATTCAGAAACTGTAAAACCTTTCGGTAATCTTTTATGGGTTTTATGTTCTAATAATATACGCAGGTTAACACTATTAGATAAATAAGGTAATATCAATTTTTTCGGTTTTAAATAAATAAGCAGCACTTAAACTGCTAAACCGTTCAGCTATTTCTTTTCTTGATCCGCTTATGGTAAGTCTATATTTTTTGCTAATTCAATAAAAATTGCTAAATTATCTTTATTTTAATCCATATATACCATATTATTTTATTACATATTAATTCTCTGGAAATACATAGTAAGAATAGAAACAATATCGTACCCCTAATTATTTTAAATCTAACATCTTTACTTCCATCGTTGAATGAAACAACATTGTATAAATGGTCAATCTTAGTTGAGTTTTAATAATATTTCATTCATTTGTTTTTTTAACATGACTACTTTCTGTTTTTCTGATTGTAATTGTCTATCTAATTCTTGAACCGAAGCAGTCGTATTGGTAAAAATTCCACTTTTTTCTAATATATGAAAGTCATCCACAACATGACCATATACAACACATTTCGTTCCATCTTCTATTACGTTTATGCTATTGTTTATTTGTAGAATTTCTGGTATTTTTATTGTGATAGCATCATTTGAACTATCTCTAATAATTACTTCGTATCTTGAGTCTTTTATAAGAATTTCAATTAAGTCATCAACCTTCAAAATGGTTTGTTCAAATGGAATTAATAGTTTTAATTTAATAATATTATTTCCAAGGTTGTAAACAATAGCTGATTTTAAAATATCCGGGATAGTGTTCTTTATTAAATTTACAGCATGCGGCAATACTTCTCTAACTTCTTGTGCGATAAACCCTATGACTGTCTTTGTTCCTCTAATGAATTTATCTTTATATTCGTACGTCTTGGGCTGTAATAATCTTAATTGTTTTAATGCTTCATCATCGACAATATCTTGTATATTTTCTTTTATTCGTTCATCAGAAAATACATATACACTCGCAGCTTTTGTTGCATAGGTGACCCATGCACTATAACCCATCACCCCTCCGGTGCCGGCTGCAAAATAATTGTATCCGAATGCATCGTACGCTGAGGTGACGGCCACCGTGTCCGCACTCGTCCGACCCGACACATACACTCCTCCACTGCACTGCACGACGTTGTCGACGTCCAAATCGCCAGAGATAGAGATGGGCGTGGCCGTTTCCATGTATTCGCTTTCTTCATCCGACGAGTCCCCGTCCTCGTACCAGCTCAGTTTCCAATGTCCTCCGAGGAGTGGCCACTCTACCTTATATGCCTCTCTGTTATTTATGGTTTGAATATAAACGTTACTTGGTGAAACATCTGTATTAGTGACTACAGAACCTTGCGGACCAGCAGGTCCTTGAGGTCCTTGAGATCCTTGAGGTCCTGTTGTACCATTTGTACCCGATGCACCAGTAGGTCCTTGAGATCCTTGAGAACCCTGAGGTCCTTGTGGACCAATATTTCCCTGAGGTCCTTGTGGACCAATTGGGCCAGTATTTATTGGTAAAGTGATTGGTGTCAATACAGAACCATCTTGCGTTGAAAAAGTAAGTTGAGTATTATTTGTACCATTTAAAGTGACATTGGAAACCAGTCCAGCAATATTATTAGCAACAACGGTTTCTGTTTGTGTTGAAGTATAATAACTCGATAAATCTGTAGGAGGAATCGCCTCTAATGCAAGTACGTCACTTTTAATAACATTAATATCGGTTATTAATGGATTAACAATATCTATAATAACAGTGTCATCGTTATCTTTCACAAACACTAAGTTAGTGTCGTCGTCAATATAACAATTTTTAAACAAGTGTTTTAATTCGTATAATCCTTCACATATTATATGTCTTTTCATGACATCTATAGCTTGATTTACATATGGATACGTTTCATTCGTAGAATCAAAATTTGAATTTTGAATTGCAAGGTTGTATATTAAGTTCTCATCAATTGAATATCCCGCGGTTCCTTGAGCATAAGCTTCAAGATAGCTTAAATCATATAAACTACCCCGCAAAAACACGTTTTCATCTGTATTACCGTCAAGATACCCCATTATTTTTATTACACATTTTAATTTAATACATATTTTTCATCAGTATCGCCATCAATATATACTATATTATTACATATTAATTCTCTGCAAATAGAATCGTTGAAATAACAGCAATATCATACCCTTCATTATCTGTATATCTTACCCCCCGTTCGCTTCCATCGTCGAATGAAACAGCGTTGTATAAATGGCAACTGTTAGTTGAGTCTTAATAATATTTCATTCATTTGGTTTTGTAACATGATGACTTCCTGTTTTTCTGATTGTAATTGTCTATCTAATTCTTGAATAGAAGCCGTCGTATTGGTAAAAATTGCATTTTCATCTAATACATGATAGTCATCTACAATCTGACCATATACAACACATTTCGTTTCATCTTCTATTGTTTGTAGAATTTCTGGTATTTTTATTGTGATGGCTTCATTTGAACTATCTCTAATAATTACTTCTTGTCTTGAGTCTTTTATAAGGATTTCAATTAAGTCATCAACCTTCAAAATTGTTTGTTCAAATGGAACAACTAGTTTTAATTTGATAATATCATTTCCAAGGTTGTAAACAATGGCTGATTTTAAAATATCAGGGATAGCTTTCTTTATTAAATTTACAGCCTCTGGCAATACTTCTCTAACTTCTTGTGCGATGAACCCCATGACAGTCATTGGTCCATTATTGAATTTGTCTTTATATTCGTATGTCTTCGGTTGCAATAATCTTAATTTTTTTAATGCTTCATCATCAACAATATCTTGTATATTTTCTTTTATTCGTTCATCAGAGGTTAATACCATAGCTTGAGTTACGATTGGTTCTACACAATGTAAACCAATATTTAGAAGGATACCCGTCGCGTTCTGGGTACCCGTGCCATTTCCTATATAAACTGCATCACTTGACGTTGGTGACATCTGTGTGTAGACTCCCGCAACATACATTCCTCCATACGTGGTATTGGATTTTATGTGAGAGTCCACGGTGACCGACTTTCCGCCACTCGTCCCGGTCACACGCATAGGTCTATTCGCTCTCAGGCCAGACCCGTGAGGTTTCCAGTTTGCTCCAGTTGACCATCCAAACGTACCAGTTCCTTGAATAAAAACGTTACTTGGAGAAATATCTGTATTCGTGGATACAGATCCTTGAGGTCCTTGAGGACCTTGAGATCCTTGAGATCCTTGAGATCCTGCTGTACCGGCTGGACCTTGAGGTCCTTGAGGTCCTTGAGATCCTTGAGATCCCTGAGGTCCTTGTGGACCAGTATTTCCCTGAGGTCCTTGTGGACCAATTGGGCCAGTATTTATTGATAAAGTGATTGGTGTCAATACAGAACCATCTTGCGTTGAAAAAGTAAGTTGAGTATTATTTAAAGTGACATTGGAAAACAGTCCAGCAATATTATTAGCAACAACGGTTTCTGTTTGTGTTGAAGTATAATAACTCGATAAATCTGTAGGAGGAATCGCCTCTAATGCAAGTACGTCACTTTTAATAACATTAATATCGGTTATTAATGGATTAACAATATCTATAATAACAGTGTCATCGTTATCTTTCACAAACACTAAGTTAGTGTCGTCGTCAATATAACAATTTTTAAACAAGTGTTTTAATTCGTATAATCTTTCACCTATTACATATCTTTTTATGAAATCTATAGCTTGATTTATATATGGATACGTTTCATTTGTAGAATCGAAATTTGAATTTTGAATTGCGAGGTTATATATTAGGTTCTCATCAATTGAATATCCCACTGTTCCTTGTGCATAAGCTTCAAGATAGATTAAATCATTTAAATTACCACGCTGAAACAGGGTTTCATCTTCATCACCACCAGAATCCCCCATTATTTTTATTACACATTTTATTTTAATACATATTTTCACAATAACATATTCTTTAATCAAAAATTATAATAATTCAATGAAATGGTATTTCTATATTTACTTATAATTCTATTTTTTATTCTTATTATGAATATAACATATACTGTCGAACCTTTTATGAAGAAAGAGATGAACTCTAATATGTAAAATAATTACAAATGAATGGTTGTCTTACAACAAGATTTTATCAAAAAATTATACCAATATAATACATACTATATCAAAGGAATTTAAAATTAAAAGGGATTATATAAATTAATGAAATATTTGTGGTAAAATATGATATGAAAGGACAAAACACTTTACAAAAATATGAAAATAGTTATGAGTTTAGGTTCGTTCTGCGTTTAAATGATGAGTAAGAAGGTGGTTGTACATTTTTTATTAAATTAAAAAGAAAGTTATATTACCAAAAGGTTCTACAGTAATATTCTCCGGAAAGGAAACTCATAAAGGTATTCAAATAACAAAATGGAACAAGATATATCGTAACAGGATTCTTAAATATATTCAGTGAAGATTATTGTGATGATCTTTAATATTAATATAGCTTAATAATAATGGCATTTACACGTTAACGCACTGTGAAAGGAGAGACAACCCAAGAAAAAAAAGTTATGGAATCGTTTTTATATAAACGTCCACGATGATTCTAAAATAACAACAGGTTGGAATACAGATTCCAACTATGTTGAAAATGGTATTATTTATTATACATTGCAAGCGAAGAAGAGCCATGTTATCGAGCATCCCAATATGTTTGGCATAAAAGTATTTTACAGTACTGTCTTCTGGGATAATCTCAAAAAAATGCATTAAAAAATATTACGGAAGAATTAAATCGTCGAAATTTGAATGAGAAAGTGTGTAATCTCCGAATAGAAGTCCTTCTGTTGGTGTGGGTGTATCGACCTCTTCATTCATGTTCTTATGGAACCATATATAAACATCTATCTATAATATCGTAGGTGTTAGTCATAATATCCTCGTGGAATATGTATACATATATTCGTACTTTTGGCGATAGAAATAAAAAAATGATGATTCTAGGTCCTTAAGTTTTTCTTCTGGTGGGATGATAACATAAAACATAGAAAACCCAAAGAGAATCATACTCATACCAATCAAAATGACTTCCCAGAAAGTTCAGAAACTGATTACGTTTGACCGCAAGACCATCGTCAAGATGTTAGACTTGAACAAGGAAATGGCTCAGAGAGTCATGGACTTGGAAATCCCTAGCTTAAAGAAGAAGACTTCTGGTACTCCTCCTGCCAATAAGGACGGTTTCCCTCGTAAGATTCCTGGCTACATGCTTTACTGCAACGCCCACCGCGATAAAATTCGCGGATCGGACGGAAAACTTGAGAGTCCGCAGAACGCCATGAAGGATGCCGCTGCGAAGTGGAAAGTCATGGAAGACGGGGAGAAGGAGGGCTGGTTGTCGAAGGCGACCGAGAACTTCGACAAGGCGAAGGAAGAGTTCTTGAAGGAGAACCCTGATTACGAAGATTCCAAGAAATCTAAGAAACAGAAGGTGCAAAAGGTAAAACCTGACGTCATCAAGGCACCGAGAATGAAATCGGCAAAGAAATTCTTTATCGAAGAATTCAAATCCAAGAGTGATCTCAATGGCAACATTGCTCTTGGTGAGGCCGAGAAGGAGTGGGATGCTCTATCTGAGGATGAACGCGAACCGTACAACACGTCTCAGCAAGAGACGAAGGATGAAGTCCTCGAATTCAAGGAATACGCTAAGAGTATTAAAGAGAAAAGCCTGAAATCTGGAGTGGAAGACACTATGAAGGCTCTTCGCGACGATGCTGCAAAGCGTTGGCACGAATTGAAGAACTCGTCCGCACAAAGCGACAGCGATAGCGATAACGATAGCGATAGCGATAGCGATAGCGATAGCGATAGCGATAGCGATTGTAAATAGACACAAAAACCATAAAAATCAAAAAAAAACACAAAACCCATAAAAATCAAAAAAAAACACAAAAAGAAATAAAATTTTTTTTATTAGATTGTGATTGATTTGGTACTTTTAGCGATAGAAATAAAAAAATGATGATTCTAGGTCCTTAAGTTTTTCTTCTGGTGGGATGATAACATAAAATATAGAAAACCCAAAGAGAATCACACTCATACCAATCAAAATGACTTCCCAGAAAGTTCAAAAACTGATTACGTGTGACCGCAAGACCATCGTCAAGATGTTAGACTTGAACAAGGAAATGGCTCAGAGAGTCATGGACTTGGAAATCCCTAGCTTAAAGAAGAAGATTTCTGGCACTCCTTCTACCAATAAGGACGGCTTCCCTCGTAAGATTCCTGGCTACATGCTTTACTGCAATGCCTTCCGCGACAAAGTTCGTGGGGAAGATGGAAAGATCGAGAGTCCGCAACAAGCCATGAAGGAGGCTGCTGCGACGTGGAAAATCATGGAAGACGCTGAGAAGAAGGGCTGGTTGGCGAAGGCGACCGAGAACTTCGACAAGGCGAAGGAAGAGTTCTTGAAGGAGCACCCTGATTACGAAGATTCCAAGAAATCTAAGAAACAGAAGGTGTTGAAGGTAAAACCGGAGGTCATCAAGGCCCCGAGAGCGAAGTCTGCCAAGCAGTTATTCGTCGAAGAATTCAAATTAAATAGTGATCTCAAGGGCAACATTGCTCTTGGTGAAGCCGAGAAGGAATGGGAGGCTCTACCTGAGGATGAACGCGAACCGTACAACGCGTTGCACCATAAGATGAAGGATATCGTCAACGCTTTCAAGGAGTTTGCCAAGGGCATCAAAGATGAAAGCCTAAAATCCGGAGTAGAAAACACCATGAAGGCTCTTCGCAACGATGCTGCAAAGCGTTGGCACGAGTTGAAGAATAACACTCCTTCTCAAACCGATGATATCAGCCATATCAGCGAGGACTCGGGCGAGCGGCGTGATGTCCAGGAAATCCTGGAAGAGCGGCTGGTCGGGGCGGTCTTCCAGGATTTCCTGGACATCACGCCGCTCGCCCGGGCCCTCGCCCAGCGAGAGCGAGAGCGATAGTGAGGAGGAGAGCGACAACTCGCAAAATTAGATAAAACCCACAAAAAACAAAAAAATTATGAAAACCCACAAAAAATAAAAAAATCATGAAAACCCACAAAAAATAAAAAAGCACAAAAAAAGAAATAAAATTTTTTTATTTGATTGCGGTCTATTTGGCGATGGAAATAAAAATGATGATTCTATGTCGTTCATTTTTCTCCTGGGAGAATGATAACCTAAAGAGAAATACTCATACCCTTCGACGGTCCGGACCAATCTAAATGGCGTCCCAGTAAGTTCTTTTTGCTTAGTTAAATCAAACATTTTATCATTTACCCATCCAAGATTTAGAATGGGGGCTTCATATATTCAATTCTTTGATATAATTTCTCTATCACAGAATAGGGGCACATTCGTATATTATTTTGAAAGCATTGCTCTTTTTAAAAAATTGTTTTCGGGTTTTACAGAATTAAACGCAGATACATAAGAGAAAAGGCCACTAGCAAAATAACACAAAAATAAAAAAGCAATTTTTTTATCGTAGTATCTACACAATTAGGTATATATATAAAACGCCCCCCATAATTTAACAAAATATTCAAATTATCAGGTTTATATTCATTAATATTGCAAAACGAATCTTTATTATTTTTCCATATTAAATATAATATAGTTTCTTCATCATGACAATATCTTGAATTTTTTGATAGTTGTAATTGTTTTTCGTATAATAATATAAGTTTTTTCCAAATATTTTTATGTGCTATCAGAAAACTAGCATTTAGTGTCATACTTTCTCCATAATATTTCATCCCATTTCCAAAATGAAACAGTTTATTTGGTAAATAAAATTGAGTATATAATTCATTATTTCTATTCATCCTCGAAATACTTATATCTATCCATGCAAAATAATTGGTATTAAATGGATTTTCACCAATTATCTTATTTATTAAAAATAATTTACTCGTCCAAATAGTAAATATTTTTCTAAATGAATCTTCTCCTGATTTCTTATATTCTCTATTGTAGTGAACCAATCCTTTTTCATGAATTGTATTTATTTTTTTTAGACTATAATTATTTTGAAGTTTACATGTTTCTAAATAATCCTTTGATAAATTATAAGTTTCAAGCGAGGAAATAGATATTTTTTTGTAAATGATATTTTTTGTTTGAATATATTTTTTTATATCAGCCAATACTTCATCATCGTCATAAAAAAATACTATATTACAATTTTTTAAAATACGGAATGTTCTGGGAATTAGTTTTTTATAATGATTACTATAAGAATGTTTGACGTTATTATTAATCTTCCAATAACCGCAAATAAATGTTGTCATGTATTATATATATAAATTTTTTATTTGATTGTGGTCCATTTGGTACATTTGGCGATATAAATTTAAAAATGATGATTCTAGGTCCTTAAGTTTTTCTTCTGGTGGGATTATAACATAAAACATAGAAAACCTAAAGAGAAACACTCATACCAATCAAAAATGACTTCCCAGAAAGTTCAGAAACTGATTACGTGTGACCGCAAGACCATCGTCAAGATGTTAGACTTGAACAAGGAAATGGCTCAGAGAGTCATGGACTTGGAAATCCCTAGCTTAAAGAAGAAGATTTCTGGCACTCCTTCTACCAATAAGGACGGCTTCCCTCGTAAGATTCCTGGCTACATGCTTTACTGCAATGCCTTCCGCGACAAAGTTCGTGGGGAAGATGGAAAGATCGAGAGTCCGCAACAAGCCATGAAGGAGGCTGCTGCGACGTGGAAAATCATGGAAGACGCTGAGAAGAAGGGCTGGTTGGCGAAGGCGACCGAGAACTTCGACAAGGCGAAGGAAGAGTTCTTGAAGGAGCACCCTGATTACGAAGATTCCAAGAAATCTAAGAAACAGAAGGTGTTGAAGGTAAAACCGGAGGTCATCAAGGCCCCGAGAGCGAAGTCTGCCAAGCAGTTATTCGTCGAAGAATTCAAATTAAATAGTGATCTCAAGGGCAACATTGCTCTTGGCGAAGCCGAGAAGGAATGGGAGGCTCTACCTGAGGATGAACGCGAACCGTACAACGGGTTGCACCATAAAATGAAGGATGTCGTCGACGCTTTCAAAAAGTTTGCCAAGGACATCAAGGATGAAAGCCTAAAATCCGGAGTGGAGAATACCATGAAGGCTCTTCGCAACGATGCCGCAAAGCGTTGGCACGAGTTGAAGAATAACACTCCTTCTCAAACCGATGATATCAGCGATATCAGTGAGAGCGAGAGCGAGAGCGAGGGCGAGGAGGAGAGCACCAACTCGCAAAATTAGATAAAACCCACAAAAAACAAAAAACTACAAAACCCACAAAAAACAAAAAAGCACAAAAAGAAATAAAATTTTTTTTATTTGATGGTGGTCCATTTGGTACTTTTGGCGATAGAAATAAAAAAATGATGATTCTAGGTCCTTAAGTTTTTCTTCTGGTGGGATGATAACATAAAACATAGAAAACCCAAAGAGAATCACTCATACCAATCAAAAATGACTTCCCAGAAAGTTCAGAAACTGATTACGTGTGACCGCAAGACTATCGTCAATATGCTAGGTTTAGACAAGGAAACGGCTCAGAGAGTCATGGACTTGGAAATCCCTAGCTTAAAGACGAAGAAGTCTGGTACTCCTGGCACCAATAAGGACGGTTTCCCTCGTAAGATTCCTGGCTATTTGCTTTACTGCGAAGCCTTCCGCGACGACGCTCGCGGAGCAGATGGAAAACTCAAGAGTCCGCAAAACGCCATGAAGGATGCTGCTGCGAAGTGGAAAGTCATGGAAGACGTGGAGAAAAAGGGCTGGTTGGCGAAGGCGACAGAGAACTTCAACAAGGCGAAGGAAGAGTTCTTGAAGGAGCACCCCGATTACGAAGATTCCAAGAAATCTAAGAAACAAAAGGTGCAAAAGGTAAAACCCGAAGTCATTACGGCTCCGAGAATGAAATCGGCAAAGAAATTCTTTGTCGAAGAATTCAAGGATAATAGTGATCTGAAGGGTATCATTGCTCTTGGTGAAGCCGAGAAGGAATGGGCTGCTTTATCTGAGGATGAACGCGAACCGTACAACACGTTTCAGCAAAAGACAAAGGATGAGGTCATCGAATTCAAGGAATACGCTAAGAGCATTAAAGAGAAAAGCCTTAAATCCGGAGTGGAAAACACTATGAAGGCTCTTCGCGACGATGCAGCAAAGCGTTGGCACAATTCGAAAAACAACTCGTCCGCACAAAGCGATAGCGACAGCGATAGCGATAGCGACAGCGACAGCGATAGTGATTGTACCTAGACACTAAACCCATAAAAATCAAAAAACACACCAAACCCATAAAAATCAAAAAAGCACAAACCCATAAAAATCAAAAAAGCACAAACCCATAAAAATCAAAAAAAACATACAAAAAATAAAATTTTTTTATTTGATCGTGGCACTTTTGGCATTGGGAATAAAAATGATATCGCCATAGACTATAAATTAGAGTAGAATTTTAAGATACCCTTGAAAAGAGGAATATAGAAATCATATTTGAGAATGACCAACATAGCAGATATTGCACAAGATATGGATGCGATTCACACACAACGAAACCTTCTATGTTGTACTCGAATTAATTTGCTTAAATTAGATCAGATAGTTGATTTTGAATGTAAAAACGGGAAGATACTGAGTGGTACGATTACAAGAATCAATCATAATAAAGTACTTGTTACAACTCCTATACAAGGTATATGGAAAGTCAAGCCCACACAAATTGTAAAAATAAAGTACGATCCATACCAACCTAGATTTGTATAACTTGTATTTAGTATAAATAGTTGACATTTTTCTTTTTTTTTATTGCATCAATAATAATGACCTGAAATGCTTTTATGGTGAGAAATATAAAACTTCTGGATATAGGTTTATTAGGTGTATATTACTTTATAGGTTCGCTTATATTCGTTACATTTTTTAACAATTTTTTTAGAATGTTATATAATTCCAAGAAATACAAGATAAAAGATTTATCAACTGCTACTTTATTATTTCAAACATGTATACAATCTGCTGTCATTTTGGTTGTATCGTTTTACTTAAGACATTTTGTACGTAATATATCATATCCATTCGAAGGGATGTATAATTATAAACATAGCATGACAAAAGAGATTAATGGTGGTATTGTGCTATCTTTTTCAATAATAACTGCATTTAGTGATTTTAGTGAAAGAGCAGTAGAGTTGGCAAGTCGATTTAAAATATAATTATATTTAGAATTATATTTAGAATTAATGTTGAATGAAATCGTTTTAATGTTAATTGGAGCATTGGGTGGATTATCAATGGGAATTATAGGAGTAGGTGCTGGTATATTAACAATACCATTATTAATATTATTTGGACTAAATTTACGAACAGCCATAGGTTGTGCTTTAATTATGTATTTAGTGGCCCCGATCCCTGCCGTTATTTTATATAATAAAGCAAATTATATAAATTATTATTTTTCTATTTTAGTGGTAATTGGTTCTTTAATAGGTACATATATCGGAGCATATATTGTTAGTAATAATTATATATCTGAACGTATTTCACATAAGATTTTGGCAATATTTTTATTAATTATTTCTTTCTATTATGCGTATAAATATTTATTAACGGAAAAGGATTCTGCTAATTTCATTCTCGAATAAAATATAAAAATTTACTTATTTTGGAAGAATATGTCATAATTGTAAACTATACCCCGTCAAGATATATTAAACAGTAACAATTTACTTAACAATAAACTATCTAAATATAATGTGTAATTAAATTCACAATGTATACAACATTATATCTTATTGCGATCTCTTCAGTAACAGGTTTTATGACAAATTCAAATAAAAATACAGTAAGACCTTTAAATGCATATGTTCCGGACGGACTTGATCCGGATGTTTATTTTGAACTTAAAAAAAAAGAAAAAATGTCATCAAAAAAAAGTGATAGAAAGGCATATAAATCTCGTTCTTTCAATTCGTTTATAGAGGCAATGGAAAGGGGAGAAGCAACACATCTCTTTGCAGTTAATCCTGAAAAAATTAAATCAGGTGAAATACCTATTGAAGATGTCCCATATATGCAACGTTCGGGTGGTTCTTGGGATGCGAGTGATTTAAAGGGCGAGGCTTTACGCAGAGCAAAGAAAAAGCAATCCCAGGGGTTATATACAGCAGGAAAATGGTTGAAATCTGATTTTGAATATGAAGAAAGTGCTCAAAAAAAAATCGTGTCATTCTTTAATTTTAATAAAAATTCTAAAAAGATGGAAGAAACTGTCGAAGAAAGGGCTAAAAAAAACAAAATATCTAAAGATGCTCAATTATGGCGAGATGCAGGTGCCTTGTCTTCGAAGGAAGCATCTAAATTAAAAACAAGCAAAATAAACATCTTTGATAGATTATTCTAAACTCGATAATTAACGTATCAACTATATAGTTTAACCACGTATCTAACACCAAAAAATACAAAGGTCGCAACAACTATATTGAAAATATCTTCAATAAATTCTAAATCCATTATAATTGATTACAATGAAGATTCTCTTAAATCATGTTGACAATGATTTTATTACGTTTAAACAACTCGTAAGCGAACCTTCCATCCAAGCTTGCTTATTAGAAAACCCCTCTCCACAAATATATACATTTTTTAGTGGATTACAAATCTCCTTTCTAATTTTGTCTGAATTATAATTTGGTAACCAATGATGGCACCCCACTGTCCATAAATGAGCTTTAAAATATGTAGGATCTGGAATATTACATTCTGGAAAAACTAGTTTTAAATTTTCTTTCACTATTTTTTTCAATTCATTATTTGATTTAAGAGTGTACTTATCATTGAGGAATGGTCTTGTATCTATGCCATCCGTATAAGACACCATAATCAATCCTCTTTCTTTGTTAATTGGTATAATCTGTCTCAATAGATTATTTGTGGTTGTTCTTTTTATATTTTTAAACCAAATAGGGTTCTTATAAATAGCATATATTCGAATCAAAGGAGCATTATACACTGCTTTTGTTAAATGATGTATTGGTTTTAGTATAGGAAATCCTTTTAATTGGTGTGGTTTTATAGCAAATATAACATTTTTTGATTGTATAGATGTTTTATAATTTTTTCTAGTAATTACAAACATTTCGTCGTGTTTTTCAACTGAATTTACATAACTATTAAGATATACACGCGACCCATTTTCTTCTATCTTCTCTTTTAATTTTTCGCATAAATAACTCAATCCTTCTTTTAAAAAATAATATTGTACGTCTCTGAAATCATTCTTAAAGGTGTTGTATGCATCGAATGCGTTCATTTTCTTAATTTCAGAATAATATCCAAAAATATGAATGAGCTCATCTGCTTGTTTTTTTGACTTTAAAGTATTTACAATATGTTCATAAAAGGTTATATTTCTAAGTTCTGATACATTTTTTGTATTATTTAATATATAACTTAATTTTGTATCTAATTCTACATGAGCGTTTACTAATTTTTGATTTTGTTTTTTTGAACAATGTATGTAGTCCATTTCTTTAGAAATTGGTATGGGAGTTAAACGAAAATCATCTATTAATTCAAGTAGTAATTTATGACTATTATTAAATCTGGCCGCTCCAACTTCATATTGCATCGGGTGTGTGTATATTCTTCCACCGATATAATCTCTTTCGTCAAAAACCAACACTTTTTTGTATTCTGATAATTTATAAGCACAATATAGACCTGCAATACCACCACCTATTATAGTTACATCATATGGTGTTTTAGAAGTCACACGCTTTGGATTTTTTGTTATATCCATTAACTAACTATATGAATTAATCTTATTTTATTAAACATATCAATTAACCAATTATTAATATATGGGTAAAAGGCGATATAAATTTCAACTTTACAGTTAAATCTGAGATATTTCATCTAAACTGTGAATCATTGTATACGGAATATTTTTAGATAACCTTGGATTATCTTCAGAATAGAATAAGTAATAAATATGGATCTTATCACTATGATCCGTCTTTTCTCTCAATTTCTTTGATAATTCTACATAAACTTGTAATCTCTCTTTTTTTGGTAATTTTGTAAAAGGTGTCCGAAAGTTGACGAGCTCGAATAATACTTAACTAATTACCCCGGTCGCAGTCAGTCTAGATCGCTCATCATATCGTCAATTTCGTCGGCGGGTGGCTGGGAGTTCCCGTCGTTGTCGCTAACATCTTCAAATCCGGCATTTGTGACGGAATTTCTCCTTGATTCTATTTTTTTGCCATCGCAAAATTCAATCTCGACATACCCACCGTCTTTCAATTTTTTGATCACGCATTGATTTTTTGTTTTTTTGTCAATCATTTCCTTGCCGACGCGGACGCATGGGGGTCGGTCGGGGCGCGGAATCACGAATTCGAGCGTATATCCATGAAAGTTGGTACTTTTGCCATCCCAAACTTGAAGTAAATCAGAATGATAAGTAAAATCGCGTTTCTGACAAAATTCTTGAACAGAATAGAAGGTTCCTTGGATGAGACAACCCTCTGGGTCGTAGAATCGAGCTTCGTTAGCGGGAATCCGGCGAGCCCAGGCG